>ERZ773170.454-NODE-454-length-41732-cov-7.397269_pt1 | contig 41732 bp, 63 predicted proteins | sample MGYA00581002_ERZ773170 | MGnify/ENA primary metagenome ERZ773170 (study PRJEB29015, sample SAMEA2737811) | human gut metagenome | biome: human gut; feature: human-associated habitat; material: faeces | place: China | collected 2012 ... | reverse complement strand
TATTCGTAAAGATTGAAATTGAAATCTGAATTGAACGCCGCTTTCCCGGCAAGCTTGCTTTCTCCGTTTGAATTATCGCCCCCCTTATACCACATCGGATTGCTGCCATAGAAGTTGCTGCCTACGTTATACGGTACGTCCGCAATCACAAGCTGTGCTCTCGGTATCCCGTATTTTTTGTAATTTTGCATCGAATCTCTGTAAATTTCACATTTCGTCTTCATCTTCAAACTCCATTCCCAACTCTTTCATAATATCCAACCCTATCTCGTCCACAAATGCCTCATTCATCAGCCTGAAATAATCCGGATCATCCTTTACATATCCCATGCTCGGCTTTACAAAACCAATAAATTTTCTGATTCCTGCTGCCTTGCAGTTAAATTTCCGATAAAGATAATCTGCACTTATCAATGCAAAGCTTGCAAATGCTCTCATAAGATACTGTTCGTCATCCTGGGCCCGGCGCTTTTTATACTCCTGGCTATTCAGTATTTCTTTTGTTAGCTTCTCCACTTTTGCCCGGCGAAGCATTTCTCTGTTCGTCATCTTTTGTTCCTCCCCACTGCTCTGCCATTGCCCGCGCGATCCCAGGAAATGTCTTTGATCTGTTCTTCGCCCTATCCTTTGTAAACATTCCTCTGTATTCTTCTCCGTGTTTGCCGCTATAGCTCCCGCTTGGGCACCATGTAGCAACCGGATCAACAATGTTTGTCGGCTCCAATTTTGGCAGCCCTTTCAGCCAAAGGCAGGTTTTCTTTTTGTACGGATGTCCATATTGCCACGGTTCGATGGTTTGTGTCCTCTCCGGCATTCCGAACACTCTTGACGGGATTGGATTTTCTATGCAGATTTTTTGTATATCTGACCACCAAAACCTCATAAATAAATCTCGTCCTTTAATTCCCAGAGTAACCCTGTCAGCCTGTAACTGATGATTTTTCCACAGGTGTCTCGCTCCTGCGTTTGACAAGTATGTGCATGGTGGATGTGCTATGAGCATGTCCCATTGTCCAATCTCATGCACCGTTCCGTCCATGGTTTCTACAATCCCCCCCCTGGATGGCTTTCAGTGCATCTCCCATAATGTGCCATTCCGGGTGCCCACCGGACGGCTCCTGAACGTCGCAGGAGTAGGCTTCATGTCCTTTTTCCCGGAAAGCCTTACATACCGTCTGGCTCTCTTCGCACGCTATCAATATTTTCATTCCGCCACACCCTCGTAAAAGATTTCCATGCCGCGCCCCAAGGCAAACCCATATTCCCGGTTTGCCCCGCAGGACTGCTGCCAGCCTTTTAACATGTAGATCGCATCGCACTCTTCCAGCATCCACAGGTCAAGTCCGAGAAGCTCTTCCCTTGTCATTCCTTCCCCGTCAATCTCTGCTGGATTCACGACTTCATGTCCGGCTTCCTTCATTTTCTCTTCTGCGGCTTTAAAATTCTTTTTATATCCTTCTATTCCCGCCATGGGGCCACTGATGTAGATCTTCATGCTTTATCCTCCAAAAAATCATATATGTTGATTTGTGCTGCATATTCTTCAAGTCTCCCTTTTGACAGGTCATAATAATATTTGTCCTTTTCAAACCCGACATACTGCAGTCCTGCGTCATGTGCTGCCATCAAACTACTTGCACTGCCTACGTGAGTATCAAGGATCTTCATTCCGCGCTGTGCGTATCTTGCGAACAGCCAATCGTACAATGCTTTTGGCTTCTGCGTTGGGTGTATTCGCTTTTCGTTCAGTCTTTTATTCCCTTGCTGAATATGACCCTCACTGATTGACTTCCCTTGAAACATTCCATTCCACATGTACCTAAAAAGCCTAACAGAATCATGCAGACTGCAGTAAGCGATCTCGCAATCCGAAAAAACGCTATCCCCATTGCATTTATCCCAGACTATTCGCCCCGGGCCAAAATGGTAATCAAAGTAGTTGCACCCCCATACAATCTGATTTTTCGATACCCGGAACAGTTCTCGGAAGTACTCTGCATTTGGTACGTCCCACTTTGCAATTTTTCTATATACCACCCGCTGAACTCCAATGGGAGATATCTTCCGTCCATAGCACTCTCTGCGCTCCGGGCCTGAAAAATATGGTGGATCCACCACAGCCAGATCGAAAAATTTGTTCGGGAATTCTTTCATACCGTCCATACAATCCATGTTATAATACCCAAAATCCATCATGGCATTACCCCCTGAAATCTCTGATATATCCATCTGACCGTCACCGTCAAATCCTGGTTAAATCCTTTGTAAGCTTTTAATTTTTCCATGCTTCCTCTCCCTTTCTTTTTGATTCGATTCCGCTCTCCGTTTTATCGGGTCATACCCCAGCCTTCCATCCCATATGCAGTCCTTGTACCGGCAGGAGAAGCAATCGGGATGTGTGCAGTATTCCGGTTTTGTGTCTCTTCCCTTCTTAGGCATTTCGTTTCATCCTCTTCGCTTCTGCGATCGTCAGACATTCTTCGTATTCTCCCAGACGGTTTACGATATCCCCAAACACCGCCTGAGCCGCCTTGTCGCTCATCACCCGGAATTCTCCTGCTCTTTGTAACGGAACCCGAAACGTCACGCCGTCCGGGTTTTTCTGTGTCATCCTTTCCATTTTGTCCCTCCTTGGCTTGTGTAGGCATATGCAGGTCTTTTAAACTCCTCCACCGCTTTTTGGCTCTTGTTTTTGATGTAGTCTTCATACATTCCTTCTTTTCGGTCGTGGATCTCCTGCATCATCTGGTCTTTTTCTTTTTGTGTTTTGTTCTCTTTCATTTCTTCTCCTTATAGGGCTTTGGCAGCTCCATCCATGCTACCGGGTTCGGATTTTCCCACATAGGGTATTCTCCCAGCATCCACCCTTCTTTCGGAAGATAAGATGCGATCATTATGGCTTCTTCCAGTATCGTCCTGGCGTCTGGTCTCCCGCTTATCTGTACCAGTACAAATCTGTCTGTACCCGGTAATTTGTCCTCGACTGGTATCCATTTACACAAACGGCAATTCCTCCTCTATTCCGTCAGGGATGTTCATGAATCCGTCCCCAACTCCCGGGGCCGGCTTTTGCTCGTTGTTTGCCGCCTTGCTCTCTGCAAACTCCATTTCCTCTACCATGATTTGCACGGCGTATACCTTATGGCCGTCCCGATCTGTGTAGTTGTTGTTCTCAACTCTTCCGGTTATGAGCATCTTTATCCCCTTTTTCAGATATTTTTCCACAAACTCTGCCTGTCTGCCGAAGCACACGCAGTTGAAAAAGTCCGCATCCGGGCTGCCGTCTTTCTTAAACCGCCTGTCTACTGCCAGCGAAAACCGGCCAACTGCTGCCGCCTCCGGATCCTGCGGGTATCTGATCTCCGGATCTCTGGTCAGCCGCCCCATTAAAATCACTTTGTTCATTCGATCTCACTCACTTTCGCTATCTTTTCTTCTCTCTTGATCCTGATGTTCCCCTTTGCCCAGCCGATTGTCACCTTCGTTCGGTCATCCATCGTCAAGGCAGCCTTGTCCATCTCTTCGTCGTAGATGTGCGTGCAGATGTTTTTCAGTGTTTCTCGGAACTGTTCCTTCTGTTCCTCAAACATCTGATCTACCTTCTTGCCGCACTTTTCCAGCACTCTTTCTCTCTTTTTCGCTTTCAAGGCATCGTCGCATGTGCATTTTTCTGTCGCCGCCTTGTCCAGCATGGCCTCCGTCCACGGCCCATCAACCTCCATCTGGTAGGTCTGTCCGCAAAACTTGCACGCCCCCACCTCGATTCTGGTGGAATCCAGCTTTTTTTCTACAGGTACTGCTTCTGTCATATCCGTAACCTCACTTTCTTCATGGTATATTGCATATATGGATACCCGGTCACCGGGTTTATCCCTGTTATGATGCTGTCTTGATCCACGTAGTAGCCTTTGTATGGCCGTATCTTTTCTGGATCAAACCTTTTTATATCTTTCTTTATGGGCCTTGGCTCTTTTAAATTTCTGGAACAGATGTATTTCATCCGCTCCTGCCCGGTGTCTTGCTGCATGATATAAGCCGCTAACTGTGCATATTCCCCGGAATCATCCAGCATGGTCATATGCACCCGGCCCTTCTTCCAATGCTTTCTTGCCAGGTTCGGCGTGTCAGTGATTCCATTCAGAATCACATGGGCGTGCACTGCCCCTCTCTCCCCGATCGCCACCACGGCGATATATTTCAGCGGTTCCCCTGCCTTTTTGTAGTAGTACCGCAGCCTGTCCAGCCATTTCCTGATCTGGATCATGGCCTCTTCCATGGTGCAGCGCTCTTCCCGACGGTATGTAAGTACGAGGTGATAGTCGTTCTGGCAAAAGTTCATATTGATCTTTCGCCGGATCCTTTTTAGCCGCTGCCTCTCATTATTTCGTTTTACTTCCTCTGGCGTTGGCTTCTGTCTCTTTCCTCTCTCCATCCCCGGGGCGCCGTACCTGCCTTTGTGGGTGATCTCCACCTCTATGCTCTGCGGCATCCTGTACTCTGTTTTTTTGTACATGCTTTACCCCTAAGTTTAATATCCTAATCAAGGGAGAAAATCCGGTAAAATCCCCGGAATTCCTTGCTTTTTCCCTTGCTTTGTGATATGATTTATTTGTAATTAATTACAGCACCGGTCGAGTTTCCCCTAAGTACTTGCCCGGTGTTTTTTATACTCTCAATGCCTTTCTATAGGCCTTGACCTGGCCTTTTAAGCTTGTCACCTTATTCGAGAGCTTCACGATCGCTTTCTTGTATTCTTCTGCCTGGGAGGCGTAGGCCGCAGCCATGTTTTTGTTTTCCTCCTTTGCTTCCTGGAGCAGCGCTTTCAGCTCCCCGATTTCTTTTTTCATTCGAATCTCTTCTTTTTCTTCCATCGTTTTCTCCTTTCTATTCCTGCGGCCAGAAACACCAAGGCTATTCCCATTCCCCGCAGGTAATCCATTGTCCCTATCGTCTCCAGCTCATAGGATTCTGTTACCGCAGCGGCAAGCAGGAAGCCCACCGCCACGCAACCCATTCTAATTGCCATTATCACTCGCATGTGCTCTTTCCCTTTCCATCAGTACCAATGCTGCCATGTCATGGATCTTCTGCATTCTTTTTTTCCTTTCCTCCGGTGTTAAGATCGGCCGGTGAACTCTTGCCGTCCATCCATCCCCCTTTATGGTATATGGTGGATAATACTTATCTCCCTTCACAGCTTCACTCTCCTTTCTACGTTGTAGGTCGCCGGGTTCAGTCTGGCGTGCATCACCGTCACAACCTCCCTGGTGTCCAGATCTATATAGGTTTCCATGTAGTCCCAATCCTTTGAGTACATCTTGGATCTTGGTGATAAGTTAAATCTTGTGATCGTCAGCTGATGCTTCATGTTTCTCCCCTCCCATCATGGCTGCCATTCCCTCGGCAAGCCCGAGAACATACTCCTGCTTCTTCTCCGGTAACTTTGGGATAATCTCCCGGAAACTTTCCAGAATTTTTAATTCCATTTCACTCATTTGCTCACTTCCTTTCATAAATAATTCACGCCGAACTCTCTCATGAAGAGCTCGTGGCTGTATTTTTCTTCAAACATTTCCTGGGCATGCTGTTTCAGAATCAAATCCATCTCTCTGTCCCTGTGTACGCCTTTGTTTCCTTCGTGGTGTTCGTAGCAGAGCCAAGCTTTCAAGCCGTATTCTTCTGACTTTGCCCTGTTTGCCGTACCTCCAAATATATGATGCTGGTGCGCGCCCCGTGCAGGTCCCACACCCAGAAGATTGCACAACAGGCATTCCCGATCTCCCGGATCCTGCAGGATGCTTGCAGGATGGTTTTTTTTCTTTTTCTTTATCGGAGTTTTTGGAAACATCATTCCTCCCATGCTCTCTCCCCTCTCAATTCTCTTGATTTTTCCCTGATCTTCCTTGCCCGCTCATCGTATGACTGGAGAACCGACTTTTCGTAATCTCCTGTCATCCTTGCCAGCTCCTCCGCCTCTTTTGAGATGTTTACGTAATCCAACATCTCTTCTGTTTCTTCCAGAAAATCTTCCAGTTCCTGGATTCTCTTTTCGCATTCCAGAAGCCTTTCCGCATCTGTCTGCGCGATTGAGGATCTTTTGATTACGCAAGCCGGGGCCACTCCATGCGCGGCGTCCGCGAAGTTGAAGCTCAGAGCGCCGTTCGGATTCACACGCCGGACGCTGCGGCCGTTCGTTGTCCATGGTGTACATGTCCACATACATCCCTGCAAACGCGGAACATGGTCCCTGTATCTTCTGTATTCCCAGCAGTTCAAAATGAACACCTTGCAGACATCTACTCCGTACTTCTTGTCTCCGTCATCCGCCTCAAGATTTACCGTGTGATCCAGTAAGTTCTCTTTGCCCAGCACCGGAAGGAGTTCCTCTTCCAGCTTCTTTTTCAGGGAGCTTTCCTCCCAGTTATCGCGCCTGTTTTCATCGAACGGATATTCCTGTCCATTCCAGGTGCTGGTCATCATGGCCAGCACACCCCCTTCGGCAGTTTTGGGGTTTAATACCACCCATTCAAAACCTTTGAATTCGAATTTATCTCCTGCTTTCATTTTCTTCTCCCTCCTTATAACTCATAAATCATTGCAAGTGCAGTATCACCCGCAACGACTGACATCTGCGGAAAGATATATCTTTCCGTGTACTCGTCATATGTTTCCACGGAAAGTCCATATAACTTTCCCATATTAAATTTCGGGAAGTCGCTGAATATTGGCATTGCAATTTCCCTTTCCCGGAAGTTCTTATAAAGGGAGCAGATCTCCCTTGCAGTGCCAATGAATAGGTTTCCGGTTTTTGTTTCTATTTTTTTCATTTCAATTCCTCACTCTCGTTTTTGCTGGTTTATTTATTTGTTATCTTTGATTACATTATATTTATCTAAGATTACTTTGTCAAGTATCCTTTGTTATCTTTGATTACTTTTTTGTTGATTTTTTTTCTTCTCGGTGTTAATCTGTATTCAGGAGGTGAATTATGTGACGCAAGGCGAACGTGTAAAAGAAGTGCGCAAATCTCTCGATCTTACTTTGGAAAAGTTCGGCGAACGGCTCGGTGTTACAAAGGTGGCCATTTCCAATATAGAGAATGGTAACCGTAGTCTTACCGACCAAATGCAGAAATCCATCTGCCGGGAGTTCAATATTTCGGAGGATTGGCTCCGGGACGGAACCGGCGATATGTTCGTGGATCTGTCCAGAGATCTCCAGCTGGCAAGATTCTTCGGAGAGGTGCAGATTGACGAGGGCTTCAAGAAGCGATTTATTTCTGCTCTTTCCACTATGACCGTGGATGAATGGGCTTTTATAGAGCGTAAGATGAGAGAAATTTTCGAAGAGGATGTGTAAACATCCTCTTTTCTCTTGATTAGAAGTGGATTGCGTGGTACATTGGTCTTATATTAAAAATTTTATTAATATGAGGTGGGTGTATTATGTGGAAATCAAAAATTATTTCTGTTTTTCTCGTTGTTTCCTTGGCCTTATCCGGCTGTTCTTCTAATTCCAGCTCTGATAGCAAGGTCGTGTCTTCCAGCAGTTCCGAAAGCGTTTCTGATAAAGCGGAGCAGTACGTTTATCTTTCCGCCACAGGAAGCAAATATCACAGCATCCCGGATTGCGGCCGTATGGATCCAGATAGAGCGCAGCGCGTCACCCTTTCCGAAGCCGAAAGCGAAGGATATGGCCGTTGTGAGAAATGTTGGTAAATTCCGGAGGTTTCTATGTTTTCTATATTTTTTAACATCTTCAGTTTGATAGGGCGAATTGTCCTCCCGATTTGCGTCTTGTACTGCATAAATGGTCTTTCAAAATGGTTCGACGGTGATCAATACCGCTTGTTTTACATCTGTGCCTTTTTTCTTATTGCTTGTTGTTTGGCCTTCGTCCTCGACATTACCGGTGGCGACAAAGACGAACTTGCTGCAGAATATAGCAACGGTTACGACGAAGGCTACGATAAAGGGTATAACTCCGGCTGGTTCGACGGTAACGAAGCCGGATATGAAACCGGATACGATGATCGTGCTGCCGAAAACCGGAATGACACTTATGATAGCGGATATGATGACGGGTATAGCGATGGATATGATGAAGGATATGACGAAGGATATGATGAATGTTATTACGAATATTCGGAATAGTGTTTTGAGGGGATCGTTTTTACGATCCCCTTTTCTTATCTCTTTTTCAACATTGCTTTTATATACTCACATATAATGATTAACTCCCCAAGCGTTGCCTGCTGCAGCATTTCCATAATTTCTTCTTTCTTTTCTTCCATATCCTATCTCCTTTTTTGATTACAGTATCACCTCGATCCGGTTCGCCGCAATCTCGTAGGCGGTGTATACCTCCTTGTATGTTCTGGACTGCATCCGGCCCCACAGCTGCACCTTTGTCCCCACTGGTAGGCCGCCGGTTCTCCTGGCATTCATCCCAAAGCAGATGCACGGCACGTAGGCGCTTGTCCCGCCTCCATTGCTGGCAATCATCAGGTCTGTGATCTCTCTTCCTGCCGGGGTCTTTCGGAATATTGCGTCCTTGCAAAGCGTCCCTTCCAGGTATGCTTCATTCACCGGCGCGGCGCCAGTTGGCCTAATCTGCTCTGCCTGTATGTAGATCAGCTTCCGCCCCTGCTGCATCCTGGTTCTTACTCTTCCCCAGATCTCCACCATGCTGCCGTCTTCCATTTTTTCCGCCGCAAAGAGCGGTAAAACATCTTTCGTTCCGCTTTTTCTCTCTGTCTCCACCTTTGTCGAATATGGTTGCTTTCTGTCATTTTGTGCGTTTTCTGCAAATTTTCCGTTGATTTTTCCGATAATATGGATATAATTTGCATTTACTATTGATTTTTCAGTTTTTTCGTTGTACTCTTTCATTATAAATCACTCCCTTATGCATCCAATTATGCACAAAGTTGTTGGTTTTGTAATTAGTTACTCTTTATTTTTTATCACCAAAATTTTTTGATTATTTTGTCCTTCAATTTACTCAAAATTTTGTCTTGGCAAAGGGGCGATTCTATGAAAGACGTATTGGAATATACGCAGCTCACGGCCAGGGCTCTTCTTACGACCCGAGACCTGGCAGGGCACACGCAACAGTACATGGCAAGAAAGTTGTCAAAAAGTGTCGGGACTATTCAGAATTGGGAAAATGAAATTGGTGCTCCCAGTCTTCCTCTCATTCTAAAATGGTTCGAATTATGCGGCGTTGATCCCGAAAAATACCTGATGTTTATCTATAACCCCGGAAAGTATCATCTGCTTTATGAGGCTAAATCCGATGAGGATATCGACGCCGCCCTGCGGATGTATCTGGATACAGAAATTCCGAAGCATAAAAAGATGCTGCACTACATCATCTTCGGTGACCATATCTCTCACTGGATCCCGAAGCTGCACCTTTTCACTGCGCACAGCCACATTCCGCTTCTTGACCGTGTGTCTGCTGCCGGTATTGTTATGGATATCTACCGGATGCGCCGTGCCAGAGATGAGCTTACCGGCCCCGATGACCCTCTGCCTGATGAGGATATTGTCCAAAAAGCAGTTGATTCTGGAAGAGAATCCGTGTATGTTAAAAAAGAGAATTATTAAACTTAGGGGGAATTAAATATGTATCGAGAACTTTCTTATCGTTCTGATGAGATCATCGAGTACCTGCGAAAATCCAGGGCCGATGATCCCAGTCTATCCGTCGAAGATGTGCTGCAAAAGCACGAATCCATTTTATCTGATTGGGCCGAAAGGCATGACTGCTGTATCCCAGCAGAAAACAAATATCGAGAGGTCGTGTCCGGGGAGACGATTGACGACCGCCCGGAATTTCTTTCCGTGCTGCGGCGGATCGAATCGCCTGCCATTAAGGCTATCTTGTGTGTCGAGGTGCAGCGTCTCTCCCGCGGCGACCTAGAGGATGCCGGGCGGCTCATCAAGATCCTTCGCTACACCCGCACGAATGTCATCACACCCAGCAAAACTTATGACCTGTCCGACGAATACGATCGGGATATCTTTGAACGTGAGCTGAAAAGAGGAAATGAATATCTGGAATATCAGAAGAAGATCATGAGCCGCGGCCGCCTGCAAGCCGTCCGTCAGGGCGATTACATCGGTTCCGTTGCCCCTTACGGGTATGACAAGACCTTTGTCCTGGAAGGAAAGAAGAAGCATTACACGCTTTGCGTCAATCCCGCCGAAGCTTCTGTTGTCCGACAGATCTTCCGAATGCGGGCCGTCGAAGATCTTGGCCCCTCCCGTATTGCCAAGCAGCTGAACCTCCAAGGTACTCATCCTCGAAACAATGATTCGTGGACATATAACTGCGTGAAGAGTATCCTGCAGAACCCCGTCTATACCGGAAAAGTTTTCTGGAACCGTCGGAAGGTTGTCCACTCCGTTCATAGCGGCTCCGTGGAATCCAGCCGCCCATGGAGCAGCGAATATGAGCTGCACAACGGCAGGCACCCGGCAATCATTGATTCGGAGCTGTTTGGCGCTGCCCAGAAAATCTCCGGGAAGGTCACCCGCGTCAAGGATAAGGTTAAGGTTCGTAATCCTTTTGCCGGTCTTTTCGTCTGCCGGTGTGGCCACGCCATGAGCTATCACACATACCCCAAGACTGGCCCCCGTATCCTCTGTGATATGCAGCGTGTCTGCCATACCGGTTCCTGTACTTTCGAGGAGGCGGAAGAAATCGTTGTCCGCATTTTGAAGCAGGCCATTCACGATTTTGACGTGCAGCTCAAAGATTCTGCTGCCGCCATGGCCTCCCGGGAAGAAACACTCTCCTCGCTTCGCTTGCGGCTGGCCGCCCTGGATAAGAAGGAAATCTCTCTGTGGGATAAGTACGCCGAGGAGCAAATGCCAAAAAACGTATTCGATGAACTGAACCGGCGTGTGGCCGAAGATAAGGCCGCTGTGCAGGCTTCTATCGATTCCATTCTCTCCGAAGTTCCCACCCGGGAGGCCATTGAGGAAAAACGCGGCCGGTTCTCCGCTGCTCTCGCCGCCCTGGATGATTCAGACATTACCGCAGAGGCCAAGAACCGTATGTTAAAATCCTGTATCGAGAAGATTTCCTATTACCGGGAGCCCCCGGTCAGAAAGGCCGGTGCCCCGAACCGTGGCTGGATTGTCGGGGATATTTCTGTTGACGCAAATTTGTGTATATAATTCTATCATCGTTGTACCGACGAATACGTTCCACGATGATGACTATAATAAAAGAGGCGGTTTCCCGCCTCTTTTACATCTCATGCACCATCTGTTCTGTCTCGGCATATCTTCTCTTTACGTCTTCCGGTACTTCCCAGCCATGATTTTCGTAAATCCGCCAGAGCCTCTTCGCATGTTTCAGCTCTTCCCTGGCTGTTTCTCTTAACATGGCGGCGCACTCATGTCTTCCTTCTGCCCTTTCCACTTTTGACATCCGGATGTATTTGTCCACATCGTCCATTTCGTCTTCCAGGCTTTCCAATACTTTAATCTTATAATCTTCCATCACAGTTCTCCTTTGATATATTTTTTCATCAGGTCTGCATCTTCCGGTGTAAATGTAAAACTCCCTGATCCTTTAAACGGCAAGTCCACTTTTAAGTTTCCGTATTTTTCAAGTGATGCTTTCAGTCCGTCCAGAACTGCCTCTGCATCCACTTCTTTGTTGTCATTTACCGCACCAAGCATTTTTACATATGCATTGTCTCTCAGATTGCGAAATACATATTGTTTGTTTTTTACCGCCACAAACAGTGCGGTCGATGCGATGATCTGTTCTTTTAGCGGCATTTTTGTTAAGATTTCCTGATCTGCATATCTGACCAGTCCGTCCATGATTTGTTCTTCGGAGTACATATTTTCCTTTCTCCGGTCAGCGGGGCTATTGCCCCGCATTCATTAGCCGGTTGTGGTGGTCGATGTCGGCGCCGTCCAGGAATTATACCGGGACATAGGCTCCGGGCATACGCTGGTTGCCGGGATGACCACTTTTGTCAGATTGTTTAGAATGTTCTGGATGCACGCAATGCTGTTGTTGTTCGCAGCAATCGCAGAGGACATCTGCGCGTTTGCCACGGACTGATTTGCATTCCATGCCTGCTGCTCTCTCTGATCCTGATTGATGCGAGTGATAAGACGCTCGTATACGTCAGCGATCTTTACTTCTGTGTTCTGTTCGGATTTCAGTAGTGCGATCTCTGCGTCCTTTGCGGCAATCACACTCTGCTGCTCCATCTCAAACTTTGTGATCGGCTGATTGCATGTACCATCCATCATGCCGCCGTTCATAAGTCTTCCTCCTGCTCCCAGTGTCAGAAGACCGCTGAGAGTTGCCCCAACGATGCCCGTTGCCAGGGCACCGTTTGCTTTTGCGTTCGATGCATATTCGTATCCCATAAGCACCCTCCTTTCATATTTCTATCATACTTTATTTTGGATTGTGCTTTTGTCCGTGTTCTGTTCGTATTTGTAACCTATCACCGCCAGCCGGAGAAGCTCTTCCATATGTCTTGATACAACAATACCCAAGAGGTATTCATATCTCCTCTTGGGTATCATAGTGTCCTGGTAATGAAATGTGCTGTCCCCGTAGTGCTTTGACATGCTGTCGATGATCTTCTTGTGATCCTCTCCAAATCCCAGGTCGTTCCTCATATGGTTTTTAAAGTTTTCCGGTAGCGGATGCATGTAAATTTCATTTACAAATGCTTTCACCGCTTATCTCCTTTATTTTCCTAATGCTTTCCACGTCTTTTCTCCGACGATCCCGTCCGCTACAAGTCCTTTGTTGTTCTGGTATTCGATCACCGCTTTCTTCGTTGCTTTCCCGAAGATTCCGTCTGCCGCTCCGCACGGGAAGCCCTCCTCTGTCAGCAGCCTCTGGAGTTCCTTGACATCATCCCCTCTGCTTCCGTTTTTCAGTGTTCTGTTTCCCCCGGACAGGAATAATGCTCTTTCCGCCTGTCTTCTCCTTGTCAGGCCTGCCAGAACTCTTCCTCCGGCCTTGTTGTATTCCAGAATCTTCTTTGCCACCTGATCTTTATTTCTTCCTGATACCAGCTTTTTCAGGTTTCCATCTCCGCAGTTAAAAGCAAACGAAACAAGAGCATCGAACTGATTCTGATTCATTTCAAAAGGTGTATACCTTGTTACATTCCTTTCAAACCATGTCAGGTCTGCTTTCAGCAGTTCTTCCGCAAATCCCTGAGATATCACTTGCCCTTTTTTTACATCGCCGGTGTGGCCGTATCCGATCGTGAGTACCCCTACGCTGTCTCTGTACGCCTGTAACCTGCATCCTTCAAAGCTTTTGATTAATGCGATCCCTTTACTGCTCGTTTTCATCCGGCACCTCCGGAATTCCCGCAATGCTTGTCAGTACCGACACAATTCCTGTCAGCACTGCTGCGCTTACCGCCATCCCCCAGCTGACATCCTCCATGACAGATGCCGCTCCGATCGTAACCACTGCCGTCTGTGCCATGGTCTTCACGGCTCTTACTGCTGCCGCTTTTACCCATTTTTTTGTATCCACAGATACTTTAAATACGCAATTTTTAAACATCTTATACCTCCTCTGCGAAAGTCCAGTCTTCCGCCAGCATGTCTGCCTGACTTGCGAGCCATCCCATCTGTACTCCTGATGTTCCCACAAATGCGATCGCCCTGTTCCCAATGTCCTTATGTTCGCAGTTTGCAATCTCTCCTTCCGGTGTTTTGTAGGAAATTCCTTTCGCAAGCTGGATGTACTGGTTTTTCCCGTTCCATCCCTTTCTTTTTACTTTTACGCCTCGTTTTAAATATGTAATTGCATTTTCGAACCCGAAACAATAGTTATCTCTTCTTTCTCTCGGTTCCCAGCTTCCATCGAGTACATCGTCTATGAAGTTTTCAAGAGCATACCCTTTTACTTCTTCCCCTTCTCCAAGATGACCATCCCACATGATCTTTTCGTTTTCCCTGTCGTACCAATACGTGCGTACCTTTCCGTTTTTACAAGTTACCTTTTCTCCCCTGCAAAACATTTCCCATCTTACTGCGCTAAAATCCATCTTTTTTTCTCCTTTCTACATTCCAATCTGTTTTGTGATATATCCGAACACTGCGCCGATCAGCAGCGTTACGACATATCCTACTACCTTTCGCCACATTTCCCCGTCTTTTGCTTCCAGCGCTTCCAGCCGGTCATTGGCTCTTTGCTGCTCTGTCATCATGTTCTTCATGTTTACTGCCAGGTCTCGCACGGATAACGCCAGATTCTGGATCGTCTTGCTGTTCTCCTCCTGCTCATCCATTCGATGCTTTAATGATCCAATCTCTTCTTTGTGTTTTGCAAGAGAAACAGCGATCTCTTCACTTGTCACATCTGCGTCCTCCTTTGTGTTCCCTTTTCATCATTCTAGCAGATGTTTTTTTTCTTTTCTCCCTCTTAGGTGTGGAAAATGAGCGGATTTCTCCGCCCATTTTCTTTATTCCAGCCATCCTCTAATTGTTTGCGTGTCCACTCCGAAGTCTCTTAGCAAATCGGAATACTTTTTCGTGAGCCTGTCGTTTCCTCTGCTGTTCAGATATGCTGTTTTTAATCTGGACTTCATGGAGGTTTTTATTGCGGAATCTTCTTTTCCGTATTTTTTCAACCCTTGTTCTATTTCCTTATACTTTTTGCCGTTTTTCCCTTCTGTGGATACCAGAGCATTGAACAGTGCATCGTAGCTATACTCCGTTCCCCCTGTTGCCTTAGCCTTGGCATTTTGCTCTTTTAAAAGGTTTTTCTGGAAGTCCTCCTCTTTTTCCCCGGCTTCTTTCAGCTGCTTTTTGTATGTGTTCTGCGCCTGTGTATCATTGTTTTGGGTCGCCATGTAAAGTAAGGTGTATAGTTCTGCTGTGTTGTCTTCCTTCTGCAGGTCTTCCGGCGTTACTTCTGACACTTCGTATTCTTCTTCCTGCTTTTCCTCGTCTTCAATCTGATCCAGCGCTGTATTAATGTCTATGCCCTTGCTCTTCAATTCTTCTGACGCGGATTTGAATGTTTCCATGTCGTTGTTTTTGTATGCCTCTGTTATTTCCTTCTGCAAGCCTTCATCTGCTTCCAGCAGTCCCTCGTCCCTTTTCTTCTTCCATTTCTTGTACGCACTGTCAAGTTTTTCTTTGGTGTTCCCGGCTTTTTGCAGATCGTTATAGATGGCTGCTGCTGTTTTGTAATCCCCCTCTTCCCTTGCTCTTCCGTAAAGTCCGATGAACATGTTTGTGTTTTTCGGATTTCCAGCTCTGTAAAATGTTTTTTTGATCTCATACTCGGCTTTCGCAGTTTCGTTCCCTGTGATCTTGCGATAGTTCCATGCAATCAAGTCCGCCAGGCTTTCAAACTCTCTGAGCGTGGAGTTTATTGGCATTCCCGACAACTCACTGATCGGTTTCATGGATTCTCTCACAAGCCCTGCTGCCGTATACTTTGATTCTCCCTGGAAGTATTTGATCCATTTCTGTAATCCCTGCACTGAATCCGTGATACCTGTCATTTCCGTTCTTTCTGCCGAGTATCCCTTCCATATCGAAGGTATCTCCTTTAAGTATGGAATGTATGTAAGCGGATTCATGTTGTCTTTGAAATTATCTTTCCATGTGTCTACATCCACCCATGCTGTTTCATCGTCATCATCTCTCCATACATCCGCCAGCGTCTGCGCCAGTGCGTTCACCGCATTTTGTATTGTCAGGATCACCAACAGCTTTGCCATGCTCTTTGCGACTTCCTTCTTCCCTCCCGGCGTGTTCATTAGCGTGTCGTAGACCATGTTGTAGGTTTTTATCGGCTCCGACATAAAGGATGTTGCCATTTTTGTTGCATTATCCTTCTGGATCATTACGCTTGACCTGTGCAGGATAGAATCCACAACCTGTGTCCGGTCGATGATTTCGGAAAACCTCTTTCCTGCTGCCTGATAGAATTCTTCCGACCCCGGTTTTAGGTCTGTTTTATCCTTCGTTTCGTACAATACCGCATTCCAGATTTTCCCCCAGGTGAAGTCATCAGCCATTCCTGCCGGCGCCATTGCCTTGTCTTTTAACGATTCTTTTCCGAGGATAACATCCTTCATCTGCCGTCCGGTGTCCATCTCAAAATATCCCCAGTCTTTCCACTGTGCTATCGGTGCATACTTCTTCATCTGGTCTCCGTCCGCTTTTTTTGCCATTCCCTTCATCAGGTACTTTGCATCAATCACCGTTGCTGCCCTCACAATCGCCGTCGGCTGCTGCAATACAACCCTTAAGTTCGCCCCGATTGCCGCGGACTTCATGTTTGATGTCAGACTTGACCATATCTGTTTTGCCGTTTCCTTCTCGGCTACTCCGTTTATTCTCCGCACTAAGGTGTCCAGATATGCTCTTCCGTTTTGTCCCATCGTTCTTGTTATGGTCTGTTTTACAGATTTTTTGTACTTCGTTATCGTAGGATCTCCTCTGTAGTTGTACCACTTCTGCAGGTCTGTTAACGGCACCACAAATGCATTGTAGCTTGCCATCTGGTCGGACTGCCTTGCATATACATCAAAAATATCCTGTAATATGATCGGGTTTCCTGCATGCGGCACGGTCGCTTTTGTACTTCCCATGTTTTTCAAGGTCTGTACACTTCCTTGCTGGTCTCCGCTTGCCGAATTCGTAAAACTGTTATCTGAAACGATCGGGAAATAGTTTCTTGCCATGAATTTCCTGTATCCGTACAACTGCATGGATACTTCGTTTCCCCAGGCGGATGTTGTCGAAGTGAAGAAATCCGTGATTCCATCAGCAATCCTTTTCTGCTCCGGCGTCAGTGTGTCTATGATGTTCAGCAGGTCTTTTTCGGTTACCCGTATCGGTTCATAGTATCTTGTAACTTCTTTTTTGAGCTTCCCTGCTTTTGTTATGGTTTTTTCTGGCCTTATTCCTCCTTCCAAAATGTGTTTCTTTGCCTGGTCTCTCTGTAGCAATCTGTACAGGCTCATGACTTGTGCTGTTGTGAGTTTTAACTCTTTCCTTCCCTCGGTTTCGAATTCGTGCAGCTTCGCCTTGTCTCCCGACCACTCTGATATATCTGTTTCTCCCATCAGATTTTTGATGTAGTCGTGCGCAATTTTGATATTTCTCGTTTTTTTATCCAGCCCGTTTCTCAATGCCCCGTATATGTCCATTCCAGCTTTTCCCATGGAATTGAAATACGTTCTTGAATCCAGCATATCCAGCTTCATGAAGTTTCTTGCTGTATTTACGGTTCTGTATACACTTTCCTTTGCACTTTCTTTTTTCTCGTTTTCTTCCAGGAACTTCTCTCCCAGATCCGACACTCTCTTGTAGTTCTCTGTTGCAAGCAATGTGTTTGTGCTTTCGATGGATTTTTTCACAGCTGTTATCAACCGGTTCAGTTCCTTCATGTCCTGCACGGTCATGTCTGCAAGCATTACCTCTTTGTTCTTTTCCGTCAGATCGTTCAACATATTTACCAGATCCGGATCCAGATCTATAAATTGTCCCGTGTATTCTGACTTGTCCTGCGCCTTGATGATATTCTCATATGCTCTCGATAGAGCCTGCCATTTAAGCGTTCTCTGCGTAGGATTCCCGTACACGTTTACATCCTTGCTGCTTAAATTGATGGAATTTAAGAACTCCGCCACCGGTCCCCGTAAGCTCTCCGGAACGCTGTTGGTGTTCGTTGGATTCAAAAGCCATCTGCTTAATCTGTTTGCTGTCTGTTCGATGTTTTTCGAATAGGCTTTCTTTTCAAAATTCTCTTTTCTTCTCTGCGCAAAATTCCCTCTGTACTCCTCTCTGTACTTTTTGTAATCATCCCGCATTTTCTCCCTGTATTTCTGGTATTTCAACCGCTCTTTTTCTATCACATTCTTTCTGATCGAATCAATAGAGCCTTTTCCTGCTGCAATATCAAAATACGACTGATAGATTTCATGCGCCAGATCTGCCGCCGCTTCATCAAGATCCATTCCAAATGCATTTTCATACTTCGGCTTTATACTCTCCATTACTTCCGCTATGTGCATGAGCTGATCCGCAGGGTTGGTGTATATAGTTTCGTCAAACAGCTCCGGGTATCTTTCTGCCAAGGACTGGTAGAAAGAATCAATGCTCTGCCCTTCTTTTCCCAGCTTTAACGTTCCGAAATTTCTCTTTCGGAATTCTGCATATCCTCCTTCCCGGTCGAAATCTCCCCTCATCTCTTCCGGCACTTCCAACTTGATCTGTCTTACCTCTTTTGCCAGATCTTTATACTGCTCTGCGTATCTCTCGTTTACATTTACCTTTGCGTGTTCCAGGATTCCCTTTGCCATATCCGCCGTGGCTATTGCTACCTGCTCGGCATCTATGTTTTTGGATCCTGATATATACTTCCATATGCCGGTCATATTTCTTGTAAATGTATCCAGATTATAATCTGAGTTATAGTCTTTCAGAATTTTCTTTCCGACCTTCTTTATTGCCTCCTGATCCGGTTCTATTCCCTTTGTGGCCTTTATCATCCCTCCCAATATGCTGTTTAATTCTTTCAGGTCCTTGTTTTCCGCTTTCAGTGTATCGTAGTCTACTTCGGATGTGTCCTCCATCTGGTATCGCAGATCCTCTTTTCCGTCTTCCTGCATGGAAAATTTCACATCTTTCAGGCTGTTCAAGATTTCTTTTCTCTGGTTCTCATTTCCTTTCTCGTATTCAAGAATCTGTGCATTTCCGGATACTTTTTCAATATTCCTTCTCGTTGTCTCCGATGTAGAATCCGGAACCACCCAATATGCCACTTCATCGTATCCGATCACGCGCTGCGGCTTCGCTTCAAACATATCTACAGGCATCTCTTTGACGCCTTTTATTATGTTCGAAAATTCCTTCGCCTGTGCATCTGTGATTTCCCATCCGTTTTTCTCAAAAACCTTCTTCACATTTCCCTGTGTCGGATTTTTTGACGCATCAAGGATCGTTTCTCCTATGCGGTTCATGGCATCCGCATGATTGAACAGATCCTTCTCTTTCCCCGCAACTTCTTCCATCGTGGATGCTAATCTGCTTTCCAGTGCGTTCAGTTCTTTTCTGTATCCTTCCGCATCCGTGCTCTGCAGCCTGCTTCTGCTCCTTTTGATATCATCTATGCTCTTAAATTCATCTGCTGCCGCTGCTCTTACAGTTTTGATTCCAAGGAATCCGATTGTATTTTTTACATCGTCCGATTGTGCAATCATTGCCTTTACAATGTTCTCTGCATTGTAAGCATAATGGGTAGAATCGAAGCTCCTTCTGTTTCCCGAACGCGTAAACGGATCCTTTCCGTTCCACAGGCCAGATTTTTCCTCGATTCCAGAAAAAATGTCCCTTACCCATTTTTCATAATCAGATTTATTTATTCTGTCATCTGTTTTCTTATTTGTTCCTGTCCAGTCTTCTTCCCTTTTTACCTCTATTCCGCCATTCTCTTTGAAGTTTCTTGCTTTTCTTACCTGACTTGCGATTTCAAATCCGGTCGTTGCATCTACTACAGATTTTGCGGTTTCCTCACCTATCCCCTGCTCCAAGTAGTAATCCATCAATGCTTTCCTGATCTGGTCTCCGTATTTCGAAACCATTTCTGACTTTTTCTCTTTTGCAATATTATCAATATCATTTCCGAAAACATCTATCAGTTTTTGTGATATCTCTCTATCAACCTCCTTCATTTCCGTTCGTGTTTCTTTGTATTCTACGTCTACACTCTCTCCTTTATCCGTCAGGTATGCTGCTTTCATATTGTTATCCCGCAGCGCTTTTTGTACCGTTCCCTCATATCCTCCGTAGTCATCCAGATTGTATTCCAGGCCAGCTGCAAACGATTTAACTTTTCTTCCGATTTCCGGGTTCATTTTATCTGCGATCCCGTTTATCCTGTCCTGTGCTTTTCTTGCGGCTTCATAGTTTGCTTCATATTCGATTCGCGGGAATGTTGGCGTCCAAGCATCCGCAGAATACACCTTGTTCTTTTTGTTCACCGGATCAATGGTATCTTTCGTGAACACAACAGAAATGTCGCCGAAATCGCTATGTCCTATGTCCGTTTTTGTTACGGCTATGGAAATCATAGGGAATCCTTCTAATTCCAGCTGCTTATTTAATTTATCTTCCGTGATATTGTGCACGGCAATTAAATCTTTTGTCTCTTCCACGTCTTCCTTTAGACTAAAGGATTTCTTGATTTCGCCACCGGTCACAGAATTCGCCGGTGTTTTCTGCCCTGCCCGCCTTGCATCCTGCATGGCTTCCAGCCAGATCTTCTCCGCTTTCTGTGCCGCTTCCAGGCTCTCATTGAGCATCTGGGCCTCTTTGCTCTTTGGTTCGTATCCTGTGAGCATTTCTTTCAGGTTCGAAATGAACTCCTTGAAGAAGTCCAGAATCTTTTCTCCGATTGATTTGTTTTCTTTTACCAGCTGCTGTACTGCTGATTCATCCGTCAGGAACATTTCGCTTGCATTTGCCACGATTTCGTCCATGGCTTCTTCTCTGGAAATCTGGCGACCTGCATTCTCGTAATTTGACATGTGTCTTTCAATCAAACCGTCCAATGGCATGTTTTCTTTTTGCATCAGATAGTTGATGACCTCTTTCTTGTACTCATCATAAATTGGTGAATACTGCTGCAGGTAGTGCGTCAGTTCGTGGTTTGCCACCACACTTATCGGGCTTGTTGCGTCCGCTGCAATGTGGATCGTTCCGTTATTGTCGTAGTAGCCGTTCGCATACCGTCCGTTTCCCGCTGAAATCGTCTCATCTACCACCACGTTTGCCCCGGACATCTTTGCATATGCTTTTAATATTGTCTGGTTTTCCTTCGTCAGGTTTCTGAAAGCGTCATTTTCTAGTACCTGCGATCCTGCTGTCTTGGTCGCACGCGCCACTTTTAAGTTTTCATACCTTTGTTCGAAATTAAGGTCTGTTTCGCCAGCTGCATACGCCGCTGCTTTTTGTTTTTCCGTAAGCATGTTTCCGTATACACTGTTCACTTTTCTCATCGGGATCCCTACAGTCGCTGCATCGTAATATGCATTGAATCCTTTTTTGTACGCTATCAAGCTTTCTCCGTTGTACTCCATCACGAAATTTCTTGCTCCGGCATTTTTGTATCCTTCCGCCGTTTGGTAGAGTGCCTGTGTGATAGCATTGTCGAAGTTTAAGTTGCTTACCGGCTGCACGATTGTTGCATCCCCTGTGTTTACCCGTGCATATATCTTTCCGTTTTCTACCCGGTCGATTCCTTCAATATCTCCCTGTAGACCTTTGTAATTTACCCCTTCTACGCTTCGCTGTGTGCCCGTTTCCGGCTCTTTTTCTCTTTGTCGTACATTTTCCTGCACCACCTTCTTTTCTTTTGCCTGTTCGTCAATCTGTGGTTCCTGCAAATCCTCTGCCGTCAATTCTACCGGCTTTGCTTCCTGTGCAATTTCCTCCCCGGTCTGTGCATCTTCCGTCTCATTCTGTGCAATTTCCTGCGATGGCGTGTATTTTCCGTCCGAATCCTGCAAAATCTGGTTGAACAGTTCTGCTCTCTGCCTGTCAGAAAGTTTTCCTTTCCTTTCGTAGTATTCTGCCAGATCCGCAGAATTTGTTCCGGTCATAGCCTTTCCGTCTCTGATGAGCTGTGCATCACTAAAATCTTCGTAGCTGTTTAATTCTCTTCCCAGGTATCCTCCCTCGACATAACCGCTTCCATAGGCTCCTGCTGCCATGATTCCACCAGACAGTGCCCCACCTGCAAATGAAAGTGCCATATTCTTGATTCTGTCTTTCATCGCCAGATCTTCTGCCTGTCTTCTTGAAATGTGTTCCCCTGTCATTGCATTCGGTGTCATGTACCGTTCAACAGCCCGATTAAAATCTGAGTTTTCCTGCATGATCGCGTCGTTGGCAACGTTGTTTACGATGTCCGAAACAACTTCTTCCAGACCTTCCGGGATTGCACCTTCTGCGATGATCTTGTGCACTGCCCTCTTTACGGAATTTACACCCTGGCTTGATAACTTAGAGAGATTGTCGATTCCCAGCCTCTCCGTTACCATTTCCGCCGCTCCTGCAATCAACCCCAGCTGCATAGCCTGATCGTTGGTTCCTCCATTCTCGATCACTTCTTTTACTGTCTGGGACATTGCTCCTGCGCCCATGATCGGAAGTGATGCGTTCTTCGATATCGTCGCTGTGATCTGTGCTGCCCTCTCTGCAGATGCTCCGGCAAGAGATGCAGCTTCTCCTGCAAATCCTCCCACTAATGCTCCTGCTGCCGCCTTTGCCCCAAAATCTGCCATAGACATTCCGGTCTGGTACAGGAATCTCTTTAAGGCTTTTACATCTTCGCTTCCCTGGAAGTTTTCCATCACAGTGTTTCTGATGGTGCTTTGAGCATTTATCGGTCTGAATGGCTTCGAATTTATATCTACCGGTGCATTGTTTCCTGTTAGGACGTTCTCTGCGTTTTGGCGCATAGTCTCCAAAGCTCCGAGGCCTGTTGCAAATCCTGCTGCCACCGATGATTCCGATGATAGTGTCGGGTGCTCCGTTGCGTACTGTTTCATTTTCTCTGTGTAAGCTTCGTTCTGCCTCTTTGTGATATCCCTCTTTATGGTATTTAAGTATTCTTTTGCTTTCTGTACTCCTTCTGTGGCCAGATAGTAATCAAATACATCCTTCTCTGTATCTGTCATGTCCTGGTACTGTTCGTACTCTGTCTGGTTCTTGAAAATATCAGGGTATGATTTGTCCTCGTTCTGGTATCCTGCCAGCATATCAGCATTGTATACTGTCTTTTTTTGTGCGATCTGGCTTCCTTTTTTTGCCGCTGTTTCAAATCCCTTTTCATCCAGAACCTTTTCCAGCTCTTTCCGCTTTTCTCCCATCTTCTGATCGTATTTGTCTCGGTCGATTTGCCCCTGGGCATTTTCCAGCATCTGGTAGGCATCTGTCTGTGATACCTTCTTTCCGGTTGCGTTTGAAAAGCTTTTGGAAAGGTCGGAAAGCGTCTTTGAATCCCCGGTGATCTGTTCTGTCATGATGGTTCTTTTTAATTTTTCAAGCGCTTGTCTTCTGGTGCTTGCGTCCATCTGGGAATCATCTGTCAGAAGCCTTTTGTAATACTGTGTGTCTTTTTCAAGTGCATCCTTTTCGGCAGTGCTTTTTTTCATTCGATCCAAAGCTACGGCTCTTTCCAGTCTCTCTGAACCGATCCTGTCTCCCTTGACGCCCATTGACCTTTGTATTCTTTCATCCAGCGCCTGTCCTACGCTTCCTATCCTCTTTACTTCTTCCGCATTATCTGTTCCTACGATCCTCTTGTATTTATTCAGCGCTTCCTGTCTTATTCTTCTTTCTTCTGCTGACTTCCTCAGAGCATCCAGTCTGCTTGTGTTGCTTCCTATGGGTTTTCCTTTGATGGTTTCCAGCTTTCTTCTTGCCACTTTCATCGGATCTTCATCTTCCGAATATGAAGTACGGGAAGAGTATTCTTCCTCTTCCTCTTCCCGTTTTTTCCTTATATCCATCAGTTTTTCCCTTGCTTTTATCTGTGCCTGCGATGCCATATGTTACCTCCTATTATTTTTTGGTTTTTGCGTACCCCGGTGTGTATCCCCCTATGATTTCGTTGTACAATCTTGTGTACATCGAATCTGTTACTTGCCCGTTGTCGTGCAATTTATTCACATAGCTCAGTTGGGCTGATGTCCCTGTTCCTTTCTTTTTTGCCCCTGAAATTGCCTCGTTGTATGTCACCGGATCCTTTTTCTTTGATGAACTTCCAGATGATCCGCTTCCTGATGCCGCAAGCTTTTTCAATGCCAGCTGATATTCTCTGTCCGCCTGTGCTACTTCAAAATCATAGTTCCTGTCTGTGTTGTACTGGCTGAGATCTGACTGGTACTTGTCCCAATCCTCCCCGTACAGCTGCTGATACAGTGCTCTTGCCGCTTCCAGGTCATTGTAATAATCACTTACTGTATCCCTGTACTGCCCGTATTCGTTGTCGTACTGTGTATTTACCTTGTCTGTCAGGTAATTTCTGTCTGTGTACCAGTCGTTTACTGTATCTCGGTATCTTCCGTAATCCGTGTCATCCGCCGTCCGGAGTGCCGACATTTTGTTGTTTAGATTGTTCATTTCGCTGTTGTACTGCTGCAAGGCCATGTTGTAGTAGTCCGTTGCCCGGTCTGCCCACTGCTGCATGTAGTCATCATACGCCTGTTGCCCCGCTGTTGTCGCGTAGGAAGAGCCATACCCTCCCGTCATGGCTGCTGCGCTTCCCATGGTATCCCTCATGGCTTTGTTTCCTTTTACCCTGTATTGGTCTGCCATGGACTGGTAGAGCTGGTCTTTGTTTGGATCCCAGTTAAAGTCCCCTTTGCCTAAGATCTGCCCCAGAATATCATCTATTTGCGTTTTGTATGCACTCTGATAATCTCCCGGTTTCTTTGTTTCAAAATCTTCTAACTGCTTCCTTAAATCTCCCAATGTTTGGGATTCCTGGTATGCATTTGGTTTGTTGTTCTGTGCTGTCTGATATTTCTCATAAGCTTCATTTGTTCGGTCTGACGGCGCGTATGCCGGTTTTCCTCCTGATGATGAGGAAGAATATGATACGCTGCTTGATGATGTACTTGTCGCCCCGCCACCCCCTGGAATTGTCAGCGTTGCCCCTGCGCTTATTTTGTTCGGGTTGCTGATTCCGTTGGCAGAGGCAATATCTCCCACCGATACGCCGTACTGCTTCGCAATTCCTGAAAGTGTATCTCCTTTCTTGATCTGATATGTTGCCATGCTGTCCCTCCTTAATTTTGCTCCAAACCGTCGTAATAAACAATTCCGTGCACAACCACATTTCCCCATACTTCAACATCTGGGTAGACTGCTGCGCTTGGATCTTTTGTTATTGTTATATTCCCATGTATTTCCGGTATTATTTGCACCCCCGTTGTGTTTTTGTATCCCACGAGCAGTGTTCCTCCTGCGGCGTTCGACGCCACGTTTCCGTTTCCGTAGTCCTGTATCAGCATGTTGTCCCCGTACCTTGTCGCCAGTCCTGACCCAGAACCTACAAATATGCCCCCTCTGAAATCTCCGTATCCTTTCGTATATGCGTTTTTCCCGTACAATGCATCTATTGTCCCATCATCCTTCGAAAAGGCGAATCCGTCCGTGCTCATGCTTGCTACAATGTCGTCGAAATGTACCGCAATGTCTCCGGGCTTAATGCCTGTCATTAACGTGTGCACTCCATCTTTGTAGTTCAGCCCCAGGACATCATATAGTTTTGTATTTGTGTTGATGTTCAAACGGAAGTTTTTTCCCGCTGTCAGTTCTCCGTCCAGATTTATTTTCTGCGCCTGTATTAAGACCTGTTCTGCTGACTGGTTTATGGCGGATATGATCCCGTCCTTTGACACCTTTGATGCGATCCCCTCTGCAGTTACCTCCAGGGCCGCGCTTAGTTTTCCTTCCGCCGCTGATGCCCGCTCCGCTTCCAGCCTTATCTTTTCTTCTGTCTGCTCGATGAGTGTTCTGTATTCCGTTCCGTCCTTTCCTAGCTTCTTTACTTCTGATTTCAACCCGTTGTAGGATGCAAGCGCTGCTTTGTCAAAATTCTCTTCCGGATCCAGATTGTACATTGCAAACCTTATGTTTCTGTCGATCAGCTGTAGCTGCTGCATTATCATGCTTATCTTTTTTTCGTTCAGCAGGTCGTCTGATTTTATATCCGGTATGTCAATGCCGCCCCATGTTGACACATGCATCACTTCCCATCTCAAATTGCTTGTCTATGCCGTAGATCCAGCTTTTTCCTCGCCCTGACAGCTTTATTCTCAGCCTGTCGCATCTGCGCGGCATAACCGGAATGTCGTAGGCTCTGTGCTTCCTAGCTGTTATCGTTGTTACCCTGGTCCATGTTTTTTCATTGTCGTATTGTACCCAGACTTCCAGCGTTGCCCTCTCTTCCAACGTTGCCCTTATATTAATCTTGCAGAGATATTTTCTGTTGTACGCCATCATGATCTCTCCTGAGATCGCTTCCCACTGGATGTTCTCATCGTCCTCTCCTGTGATGGTTTTTAAATACCCTTCTTCATCTATGTAGTATAGATTGTTTCCCAGTGTCGTCATGAAGAGCGCCTGTGTTTCATCTTCCTTTGTCCACATTCCTTTGCTTTCATCGTAGCAGAACAGATAATATTTTTCTCCCTGTTTCATGGAACAGTAGTATTTGTTTCCCAGATACCCCGCCACAGCATCTTTGTACTGTACCGTTCCCATATCTGAGGCTATGGACGTTGCTGATGTTCCCTGGTATGCTACGATTCCGGTTCTCGCTTTGTAATATAGCGTCTCGTTTACAATCACCGGTGAAAGCTCCGAGCCTTTCTCTATTCCTCTTCCCTTGGATCCCTGTACCTGGTAATTGGCCGGTTTGTTTCCCATGACCGTGTGGATGGTGTCTTCCTTGAAAAACAGGACGTACCCCATGTAGGTTGCCGCTCCCGTGAAGTCCCCATCTGATCCGATCGTTACCGCGTAGGAATCTGTTGACAGGTTTTCAAATGCGTTCCAGTTTGTCGGGTCCCCGATTTTGCATGCATATAATTCATGATTCTTTGAAGAGCATCCCCATAACCGGTTTTCTGATTCCGTGAAAAATTCCATGTCCGGCACTTTTCTTTCCAGGGTGATCGTCATCTGCTCTTCTATCGTCTTTTCTACGGATCCAATCACCAGTACGGAATCATCCGCCACTTCCCATAACACTTTCGTTGCATTCAGATCTTCCTGTGAGATTCCGGATATGGATACACCGTCGTACTGTTTAAACCCTTTTCCTATTCCTGTTGCTGTGATCCTCACATACGATGTGTAGTCCGTTGTTGTTTGCTGGGAATCCGAGATATTGGCCTTTTCAATCTTTACCGTCCCTGTAAATTCCGTTTTGTTTTCCAGGTTTGTAACAGTGCCATCAAACGTGTTGTACATGATCTTGTCCGGCCACACCAGGATATAGGCTCCCATGGATGCAAACTGCTTTTTGCTGTCCGTCACCTGTGCGATCAGTTCGTCTCCGTAATAAAGATTTGTCCCATCTGCATATACGATTTTGTTCTTCGCAAATAATCCGTTTGGTTTATTTAGTTTTTTTATTGTTCCGCGCGGCTGGCGCTGTGTCAGTACCGGATATTCATCCAGCGTCAGGTTTCTCATGTCATAAAACTGGTTGTCGTCAATTACCAGGTTGTGGTTATATCCCCTGAAATCAGATACCGACTGCACCGTCCTTGAAGATGCCGTAAGGCTTGGCAGTGTCTCCATATATCCTCCTTAATGCAAAAATACCGGCGGGCGCTTTGTCTGCTTCGGCATGTGTTCCCTCCGGTATTTTGCCGCAAAGCTACTGTATGATGCATTGTACATGCTCATGTTATTGTTGTAGGAATCCAGTTCCTTGTTCCAATAGTCGATTTTTGCTGCAAGATAGTAAATATAGATCTCCGAATAAGGATCCGGTATCATCAACTCTTTTTCTTCGTCGTCTTCGTAGGAATATTTCACCGGCGGAAAGTCGTTTCCTTCCGCCCGATTAAATACGCTCTCGATGGCATAGTTTTCCAGTTCCGACAGCCACTCTGACATGTTTTCTTCGCTGTATACGTTTGCTTTCAGTTGATTTGTCTTTTCTATTGCATCCTTAACTTTCATCGTATTCCTTCTTTTCGCTTTCCTCTATTTTTTTCTCTGCCGAAACATTGCCCGTCTTTGCATTGCGCTTATATGTTGCTTGCAAGTTTCTTTTTATTGACTTTCTGCTGCCTTGTGCCTCCACATGCAATAATGTGGTTTTTCCCTTCCCCAAATTCCGAATTTTAAATAATCGTCCGTGAATATCCCAGCCAGTGATACCGGAATCCATAACACCGTATACTGCGGGCATATCTGTCCCAGGACGTTCCCCGGCATCTCGCTGTAGTCCCACACATTCCATCCCAGTGCCAGATTGACAATGCAGCCGGTCACAAATTCCAATGATGTGATAATCCCAGTCCCGATTAATGTCTGCTGCCAGAGTGGCATGCACCATGGTATCAGCTCATTGATCAAACCGATCAATACAAAGCACAGGCCTCCCAGAAAGAACATCGTCCAGTGCGTTCTCCCTCTCCAAATCATTTCCAATGCTATGTATATTGCTCCGCCTATCCACGACAATATCAGCTCTTCTACATACCATCTCATTTCGTTCTCTCCCTTATTTTGCGCTTGCCGCAATCTTGGCCAGATAATCTTTCAGCACTTCGGACTGATGCTCTGCGGGCACATCTGCGCCATAATAAATCTCCTGTAAGACATCTTTATCCGCTGCGGCCTGGATCCACATATTGATGCTATTACAATACGTCCTGTGATATCCGATCCAAAACATTGTCTGCTGCACGATAAGACTAATCTCTGTTGGTGTGTAATACCGGCACGGTTTGCCATCCTCATGGTATGCGATCTGCTGCTCACCGGCAGCAACCGCAGCTTGACTTCCAATTAGGTTAATCTGGTCATTAGCGGTCAAAGAAAAATGCTCCACGCCGCCCGGAAGCTGCACATCAACACCCTTTGCAATGGTCTGCTCGCAGGCAGCACTCACTTCCTGCTTCTTGGCCGTTTTAAGCTCATCAAGGGTAAGTTCATAGACCGGCTCCGGATCCGGCTCTGCTGGTGGCACGTACACACTGCCGTCATTTGACAAGATGTAGCCATTTTCGATTGTTCGATAAATGGTGTCATATCCCGTTCCATCAAAAAGCAGTTCCCCGCTTTCTCTTACTACTTTCAATTCTTTTATTTCTTCTTCTGTCGGCACGATATCCGGCAGTTCGATTTTGATTAAGTTTTCATTTATTCTTTTACATGTTCCGGCTATTGGTGTGCCGGTTCTTAATTCTATGTGCATTTTTTCTCCTTTCTTTTCGCAACGAAACACGAAATTATCTGCGGTATCAAAACAGTATACCGGGGGATTATTGGCTGGCACGATGTATGCTGACAGAATCGGAAATACTGTATCAGTGAATTATGGAGGCGATATCACAAAGGCTCCTGCTGGCGAAACAACTATTGCCACGTTGGATGCGCCCTTCCGGCCGATTCGGCGCAACATTGTTGTATCTACACGCAATTCCAACTATCAGATCAGTGTGGATCCAGATGGGCGAGTGACCTTATACAATTACGGTTCTGCTTATAGTGGAGCCTCTATTTGCAGGTTTAGTTTTACCTATTTAACGGATTCTTCATTTTAATACACACCATATACGGTTAAAGCGCGACCTGTGGTTCCGGACACTCTAGTTGCCTGCAGCTGTGTTTTACCTACCCATCTCAACTGGAAACGATCTGTTGTCAGCCAAGAATTATATCCAGTATTGCAGGATAATCGAAATAATTCTATTGGTACAAAAGCTTGTCTGTATATAGACACGCCATCTGCATATTGTTCTACAACATACAAGTATCGATATTTGCTCATGTCTGATACTGTGTAGCTTGACTGTTCGGTGCCGGAGTAGGACAGCAACTTATCATAAGTTCCATGCTTGTCAATATTCGTGTTTAGCTGCGTAAGGCTATCCTTTACATCTTTGGCATCCGCCAGATATCCTCTCTCTGATATTGCGGCGCTCCATTCTTCTTCGGACAGGATTTTGCTTGCATTGATCTTGAGCGCCAGGCCCGCAAACAAATCTGCCAGTCCCTTCGTCACTCTTCCCATAAATGTTTTTAACGTGATTCCAGGCTTTGGTTCTGTGTACGATTGTGGTATCGTGTATTCAACCGTTCCCGTCTCCCCGTCTCTTGCATCCGACAACGCTTTCTGCGCTTTCCCAAGCCACGTTTTTAATTTGTCTCCGCTATTCGGCAGCGCGTACTGTGATTCTGCAGTATATTCTGTCACTGCATCCATCAGGCCGTTCAAGCTCCCGGGATCTCCCTTTTCTCCTTTTATCCCCTGTGGACCCGGATCTCCTTTGTCTCCTTTTTCGCCTTTTATCCCCTGTGGACCCGGATCTCCTTTCAGCCCTGTTTCTCCTTTTACTCCCTGTGGACCCGGATCTCCTTTGTCTCCTTTTTCTCCTTTTACTCCCTGCGGGCCCGGGTCTCCTTTCAGCCCTGTTCTTTTCAGTTCTTCGACCTCGCCCAGCGCATTTTCTACTTTTTTCTGCAGTGCCTCATAGTCCGACAATTTCCCTGATGCGTCCGGTTCTTGCAGATTCTGTTCTACGTAAAAAGCGCCCGTGAACGAATTCCAGCGCACTTCTCCCTGTTCGTCAAACGCTTTGATCTGTGCCAGCAATGTCCCGCTCGTTCCCACGTCCGACGGCAGGATTCCCCATGTCAGATGTATCTCGTTTTCTGATACAGCCTTTTCCAGATACGCTTCGTTTGGATTATCGTTTTCGTCTCGCAGGATCAGTTTAAATGTAAGTGCTGACAGGTCTGGCGTCCCTTCTTCTCTTTCGATGACAAATACGCGGGATTCTGAATTGCTGTCATTCACCGTCCCTATGTATGCCTCATCTTTCGGGATGTACATCGTCCTTCTTTTGATCTTGACCATGTTTCTCCTTTCTGAAAAAGGCGGTACTTTCGCACCGCCTCCCTCTTTTATACCTCGTTATTGATGTGTGCCAGCTGATATCTTCTGGCTGCTCTCTGCTGCTCTTCTGCATCTTTGATCGCCTGGACGAATTTTCGTTCCAGCATCACCGGTTCGTCAATGTCTCTTTTGATTACCCGGTTTTCTCCGTTTACTGCTACGTAGATGTCGTCCTTGTAAAACGCCCCGTCATAAAACGGTTTGTATTGGATCTTCTCGTCCCAGTATCCCGGATCATTCGGTGTCAGCTTCTTTGCTTCTTCGACTTTTGCTTCTTCGACTTTTGCTTCTGTCTTTGTTGGCATCTTCACCCCTCCTTAGTTCGCTGCTGCTTTTGAGTACTGGGATGCAGAGCTCTCGATTCTCACCATGTACTGCTGCACAAGCAGCACGGCTGTCTTTAACGCTTTCCAGCCTACGGTTGATCTCTGGTCCAGCGGGTCTGCCGCGCCAGAGCTTCCCAGCGGTTTCACGATGTGCTGCAGGCCGCCTCCCTCTACTTCTGTAGTGCCATATGCGTTCTTCCCGATCACCAGTGTGGAGAATACAGATACCCCGTCTCCGGCCAGGTTCCAGATCTTCGCTTCTGTGGATTCCACGAATCTCACATTTGAGAACTTTCCGATCTCTCCTTCGTACATCGGCTTTGCGTTTGTGTACTTGAAAATTTCTTTATATTCCTCGTCCCTCATGAGATCAAGTGCTACATACGGGTGGAGGACTGCTACAAAACTGTCCCCTACCGGTTTTGCGTTCTGCCCTTTCAGGGTTGTCACGGCCTTCATGACTTCCGCAACATTCAGCACGTTCGCTGCTGTAATTGCGCTTCTTGCTGCAGCACCTCCCGCATACTGGACATTTGTTCCGGCATTGATAACCTCTCTCGTGATGGTGTCAAGCGTTTTTCCTGCCTGCTCTGCGATCTCCTCCGTTGCCTCCACAACAATCGGGTCAATGGATGTCATCTGGATCACGTCAGACAGTAAAATGTAATCTCCATACTGGGATACTTCTGCTGTGATGTCTGTTACGGACATCTTCTTTCCCTTCGGGGTCACGCCCTCTGTCAGAGGTGTTAATGCTTTCGGGAGTGGATCAAATTTTCTAAATTCAATCTTTTTGCCTCCGTTTTTGGGGATGTTTCTCTTCTGGGCAAACTGATCGTGTACCAGCGCAGGGCCTGTCAGCTTGATGAGCAGCTTGTCGTAGTATGTTTTCATCTCCGGCGTCAACGTGTCTGTTGTCGTCGCATTGATGTCTGTCGTTGTGTTTTCTCCTGTTGCAAAAAATGTCAGGAGCTTTTCCGGTGTTCCGTTAATCAAAAATAATTTTTTTTTCATGTTTCTCCCTTCTGCTGTCAGAATGAGATCTTTTCTCCTTTTTTGGCCTTGTTTGCCATTTCCAAGATTTCTTCCCCGGTCATTTCTCCAACCGTTTTTCTTTTTGGCTCTGTGGCTGTTGTGCCCAGACCATTTTCTGACGGTCTCATTCCTCTTGCTTTTATGTCGTTTACTGTTTTTTCTACTGCTTTTTTTGCGGTATAATTCATGGCTCCGCTCATGATCTCATCCTGGTGGATGACGTTAAATGCAGTCTCCACATTGACCCCTGCTGCCAGCAGACGCTCAAATTCCGGGTTCGCAAGCTCCTCCCGCAGAGAAAAGTCCGGCGCTTTCTGTTTGAACTGCGCCTCCTGTCGAAGCCAACCCTCGATCTTTTCCCGCTGCATCTGTTCCTGGATGGATTCCTGCTCTCTGGCCTTGTAGGCTTTATTCTCCCGTTCCATCTGCTTCATGTATTTGAGCTGCTCTACAGTCAGACCTCTTTCCATGGCTTCCTCTTCGTAGTACGAATCATCGTTCATGATGGCTTTCTGCAGGTCTTTTACATCTGACACGCCATATTTTTCTTTCAGCATGTCCAACATGGGATTCAAGGATTCCAGCTGCTGTTTGTTTTGCATGTAGTCTTTGTGTCTTGCATTGATCCCCTGCTGGAATCTTGCGTCATACTGGGCTTTATACTTGCCCTTAATCAACGCTTCAAAGTCCGCATCGAGATCTTCTTTTTCCTCAGTGGCGACCTGAGTTGTATCACTGCCCGTCTGGTCAGCGGCGACCTGACCGTTATCACTGCCTGTAGCTTCTCCATCAAAAAATGTTAATAATTTGCTTTTCATTCTTTTCGCGCCTTTCCGCATGTCATACATCGTCTTTCCGAAGTGCCATACATCGTCTTTCCGAAGTGTCTTTTTCCATTTCGGAGGGAGGTGATGCCTCCCTCCTGGTGAGGGGATGATTTAAAATGGATTGTATGACATGAGTTTCATGTCAACTTCATTATTTCACACGTTTTTATTTATTTCTCCCTTTTACCTGTGCAATTTTACATTTTGGGGATATTTTTTTTCCAGGAGCCGATACCCTTTCTTTATCGTATCCCAGATCAGTATGTTCACCGGATTCACCGGCGCCACAATTTCCATGTATGCTTCTTTTTCATCGTACCTGGCACTTGCCCCCTCCAGGCTTTCTAAGAGCGTTCTCATGAGTATGGATTCTGCTGCGCAGACAATGTCATTCCCCGGATTGTACCCGGCATGTCCGGTCATTGTGATTCGCATATTCGTTCCTTCGCAGTTCGTTTTTATATGTGTCATGCTTCCTCCTACGATACGCTGGCTCTTGATGCCGTTTTTTCTTTGGCATTTGCGACTATCCCTTTTGTGTCCACCGGATCTCCCAGTGAGTTTGTTTTTGCACTTCCGGCTGTCATCTGGCCTGTGCTTGGTTCTCCCCGTCCCATTGATGCTGCCGCGTTTTGTGCTATGGTTGATCCATTCTGGGCGTCCACGATTGTCGCAAGCTGCATTACTGTCTGCTGTAACTGCTGAATCTGCTGATACATGGTGCCGTTTTGCGATACCCTCTGTATTACCAGGTCTTTGCCGTCAAAATCCATCATCTGCAGCATGGCCAGTGCCTGGTCTGACAGCTCCGGATTAAATACACCCGCTGAATATAACTCTTTGGCCAGTTCGTTCTGCGCTACCTTGCTGTATGGTGACGCTTTTTGCGCTGATACCTTTATGTCGTATGTCGGTTTTCTTTCTCCAAATTCCACGCCTGCTATCCCTTTTTGGGCTTGTGATCTCATCATCTGGTTGGAGAATTGCGGCCATGTTGTCTCTCCATTGTCCCCGATCACCCGAAAAGTCCGCGGCTCATTGTAAAACTGTCTGATCCTCTCTATCACCAGGCGTACCAGGCAGGAGTAGGCGTTGTATGTCATGCGGATCATATCTCTTGACAGCTTCCCGGATGCTTCCTGCAGGGCGGCAATGGCCGATGCCGCTGTAACAGATGAGGTTGTCCCCTGGGCGTAGCTTGTGTTTCCTGATGTTTCTTTGATTTCGTCTATTTTTCCTGCCAGTCGGTTGTAAACCGCCGAATCCAGCCCTGCCAACTGCTGCTGCCGTAATCTATCATCCGACACCATACCCTGGACATGTACGATCGGTCCATCTCCCAAAAACTCCTCTTCATTCAGTCCCAGCCCATCCGTCACAAACCACCTGGGCTGTGATGTCCTTTTTGCATGCCGCAGGATGATGCCGTCCATCTTGTCGATAAACATCTGCGGATCTTTCATCACGTCCAGATACCCAAATCCTGCCGGGCTTTCCTTTTCCGGGAACATTACGTCCAGTTTGATCGGATACTCATCATTTTCATAAAATCCGTTCGCGCAATTCTCGTCATTTTCTGAGGCGTACAAAAGATGTCCCTCGATAAACTTGATATAGTGGATCACTGTCCTGCTGCCTATTTGCTTTTTGTAATAACAATCATATACAGAGGTCTGGTTTGTCCTGTCTACATAGTCCTCGGATTCATAGTGTGTCTGCGGTGTTTCATCTGTTCCTGGCCCCTCTAAAAACGGATACTGCATCAACAGATCGTCGTTATCTTTTAGCGCTGTCACAAATATGTATTTTGACTGTTCCAGATCCCTTATTCCTGGCTCCCAGTACAGGTTCATCATGTCAATTTCTTTTACATCTACATCTCCCAGACCGTTATCTATCCCCGGATTCCAAAAAACCCCAAAGGCCGAGGTTCCTGTCTTTAGTTTGCTCCACCAACCGTCCGAATAGGCCTTTTCGTAATTGCACTTTTCCAGGATTGTCGGTACGATCTTTGACAGCATGCTTGCTGTTTCCTGGTCTGATTCCTCCTGCGGCAGCACGTTTGGAGCCGGGAAGTTGTCCATAGCATCTGCATGCTTGTTAATAAGCATGTTAAACAGATAGGCGCTTGCTGGTTCGTCCTCTTCTTTTCGCAGTTCCTTCCAGTGCTGCGCCTTATACCATGATTCTGCTGATTTGATCCTCTGGTTTAGCACCTGTTTGCCCTCGCTGTAATCCTGGAATACCTTGTAGAGCTTTTTGATATCCTCATCCGTAATAGCCCCGGTGCTTCTCGGTTGTGTGTCTACCGTCTTTTTTGTTACATCTGCCATCCTTTCGCTCCTTTTCCCGGCCGCAGATCTAGGGGATCGTCGCCGTAATTATCTTTTTTCATCTCGTTTTTTCTCTGCTTGATCGGATCTGCCATGAGCACATATCTGCACTCGTCGTAAATGTGATCCTCTTGTGTTGTGTCGATATCCTCCACCTTTTTCTCGTCATATACCAGTGACGGTATTGTGCGGATAAAGTCCTTGCATGTGTTAAAAACATAAAACATGGATTTCCCATTTTTATCAAAGGCTAACCTATAGTGATACTGCATCTTTCCGGCAATTCTTGTGTTGTCCCCAGGCTCCCAGTATACCCTCTCCTGCATCATCTGGTCTGCTACGGATTCCCCTCTTGATCTGTCAAATATGGATGGGTCTGCGATTGCCCTTATCTTCCTGCCCTTTAGGTTTTCATCGGTTTCTTCCACCTCTCGGATTCCTTTTGCGATCTCGTGCGGGTCTATCATGATTCCCGTGTTTGGCTGATTTGGTTTGCATCCGTACCACCCTCTTATCCTGTACATGCATCCATCTGGATCCGCTGCGTACCAGCCGACGGAAAAAGGTTTTGCGTATCCAAAGTCAAACCCCCGGTAAAACCTCCAGTACGACGGCACCTGGAAGGGCTCTATGACGTGGGTGTACCTGTGATCTTCGTAATGATCTGGATCATTTACCCATTCTGTAAACACCTGACCCTCAAAGCTGTCCCAATTCCCATAGAGCAGCGCCTCTCTTTCTGCTTCCGGCTTCATGGCCAGGTCTGCCAGATATGCCGGGTTATTGTCCAGGAGCTTCTGGTTGTCGAATATCGTGGCCGGTACATAGATGCGGCTCCTCTCTACCTCTTTTGTTGATCCGTCCGGCATCCTGACTGCTGCAGTCTCCCACAGCGTTGTCATAGGTTTTGCCGGGGAGACAAATCTTTCTTTTACCCAGCCGTGTCCCACGCCCCCAGGGTTTGCCGTTGACCTGGAATATACTTCCGTTCCCGGGCCGGAGGCTCTGTTTCTCGTCAATATGTATTCGTATTGGCTTTGTGTAAAATGGGTTAATTCGTCAAATCCAATAAAATCGTACTGCTGCCCTTGATAATCATATTTGTTCTGCTCGTATTGGCAAGAGCCAAACTTTACCTTGGCACCTGACGGGAATTTCCACGTGTGCTCCTGGGTGTTGTATTTTGCTTCCGGCCACACCGGTTTGTAATATTGCTGTGACTTTTCTATCAGCTCTGACAGCTGCGGGTATGTACGCCGCAGGATCAGTCCTTTGTAATTTGGGATGTTTACCTGGCGCAGCGCCTCAATCACAAGGGCGTCCGACTTCCCGCCGCCTGCTGCCCCGCCGTATAATGCCTCATCTTCCCAGCGCTCCATGAACAGGCTCTGCTTGTACTGCGGTGTCCATATGACCATCTGGCCTCTCCTTTCTCTTTGTGATCTCTATCCGGTTTTCTGTGGCTTTTGTTTCTTTTGGCTGGTTTACCGTCAGCCACTCCAGCGCTTTTTGACTGTCCTTTAGCTGTACCTGTATGCCAAATTTTGTATTTTTTATAGATTTGATGAGTGTCCCGTCTATCTCATCCGCATCCCGCAGTATCACCACCCCGTCTTCCAGGTTGACAAAATCTTTTATATCCGCCGTGGCGATGTCTATCTGCTTTTGCGCTATGTCCTGTATAGTAAATTCTATGTTTTCGTGCAAATCCGTTAATAGTTCGTCAATTCTTGCTTTTACATCAATATTTTTCGATAAATTAGAGGCGTTTCCGCACGCCGTTTCATATGAGCAGCTGAAAGCTTTTTGGTATGCCTTTACCTTGTTGCGGTATTTTACGTAGTACAGGCAAAAAAGCTCTCTTTTTTCTGTAATATCCAGATCGCGGTCCTTTTCCCTCTTTTCTTCTTTAATGGGTTTTTGCTTTTTCTTTTCCGAACGTTCGCTTTTTCTGGCCGAACGTTCGCCATCCCAGCCATCCTCACATTTCCACCGGCGGATCGTCCCGGCTGGCACTCCAAGTGTCTGTGCGATCTCGACAAGCTTTTTTCCTTTTTTGTACATAATCAGCGCTTCATTTTTCTTTTTTCTTGTCTCTTCCTTTGTCACACCGGCGGTCACCTCCTTCTCAATCATTTTATCTGATGTTCGTTTTTTATTCTCCCTTTTACTGCGTAAAAAAGCAGGGAGCCTGTCCCCGCTTTTCTTTTATGCTTTTTTCTATTCTATAAATTTTTCCAGTTCCTCGTCTGTCATTTCCTCCGCTTTCCTCCTGGCGGTGATCGGCTCCATCTCCAGCTCGCCAATCATATAGCCGAATGCAATATCTTCCAAAATGTGCCGTCTTTCTCTATCCATAATTTTTCCTTTCTGGTCTGCCATCATCAGCGCCGGGAGACCATCCCGCAGCGGACGCCCTTGCGGGCGTTTCGGCTTAGAGGCTTTTCACCGTTTCCCACTCGGTTATTGCCGCCGTTGTGTCCAGATATTCGATTCTCAACCTTACTATCTCTCCTTCTCTTTCATTAATCGTGTATCTATAGTTTCTTGTGTCCACTGTTCTTTCTTTTATTACTCTTTCGTAAAATTTGTTTGTCATGTTCTTTTCCTCCTGTTTTTGTTTTTCCTGTTCTTGATGATTCTATTATATTATATTTGCGTAAATATATCAATCGGCAAAATGCACATATTTGCGTAAATATATTTGTGCAGTATGTATATTTACACAAATATATTATTGTGATATTATGTATTTAAAGGAGGTGCTTGAATGTCAGGTACTACTAAAGCATCCCAGAGGGCCGTGAACAAATACATAGCCAATAACTATGATCGCCTTAACATCACGGTCCCGAAGGGGAAAAAGGATAAGTATAAATTAGCCGCAGAGGCCGAGGGAAAGAGTTTGAATGCATTCATTGTGGAGTGCATAGAAAAAAGAATGGAGGAACGGGAATGAAAAAAAGATATGTCGTAAAAGGCTATTCTTACAATCTTAAAAAAAATATAAATCGCACTTATTATGAAGACGAAATCTCTCAATTTGACGGAAAGTATGCGGAGCTTAATGGATCCTGTATGTGCGTTGCGAACCGGTTCCGTGATATTCCCAGATTCAGGCAGGGCGAATTCTCGATTGAAGAGGTAAAGGAGGGTTAACATGTATATCCAGGGTGTTGGAAACATTAAAAAACAGGATGCGATGAGCATCCTGACAAAAGAAGGACGCCAGGCAGTTGAGGGCGGAGAAATCACACTGGAAGAGCTCGGACAGATGTATAAGTTGGAGCTTGTCAAGAGGTCTAGCAAAATTGGCCGTTTCCCCGACACTTTCCTGGAAAGCTATAAGTGGATCCCGGAGGATCTCAGAATCCAGCTTGCGCCGAATCAGTTAGCTGCGCTTGTGGATAGCTTTCACGAATGCTACGGTGCAGGAAAGAACGCATAGTGAAAAAGAGCAGGGAATCCTGCTCTTTTTCTTGTTCTTAATAGTTATTGCTACCATTTCAATCCGCGCCGGTAAGAATTGCTAACCGAACCACAGCGCAAAGCATCTTTTGCACTGGACTTATTAAAAGCATTTCTGCTCTTAATCTTTACTGTCACTATTTCAATCCGCGATCCCCGGGTTGCTAGGGATACCACAATACATAGCATCCAATGTATTGGACAATTTCTTTATATCACATTTTGTTCTTAATGTCAATTCTTTCTCCTGATTTTTACTTCCAGCACCTTCCCGTTTTCCATCACTGGTTTCACTTCCAGCTCGTTTTCGTCCGCTCCTTTGATTTCTTCCAGGCTTAATGAGATTTCCTGTCCTTTCCCGATCAGCCGCTTGGCCAGCGCCGTCACGTATCGCATTGTCTCCTGGTTGACTGCTGCCGTTCTGGTAATCTCTTCCCTTGCTCCGATCTCCAGCTTCATACATTCTTTTGCTAGCATTTCCGCCGTATCAAACCTACGTTTGTAATATTTTACATTCTCTTTTTCTTTTTTCAGTCTTTTTGCAAGTGTTTTCATTCTTCCTCCATCAGCCTTTTTGCATGTTTGCAGTTTTTGTAGTTAAATGATTCACAAAATCTCCTGCTGTGTGTGATCCGTTCTGTCTCATTTTTAAATCCTATGGCGTTGTCTGTATCTTTGTACAGGCCCTGGCATCGTATTTCATTCTCTCTGTTTCTCTTTTTCTTGTAAAATGGGCATATTACAATCTCTTTGCTGTTCATCCTCATTCTCCCTTTCCGGCAATTTGTCAAGATATTCCTCGTCATTTCCCATGGCGACTGCTGCCGCTATCGCTCCTATGATAAAACTTACTGTCGCTACCACCATTACCAAAGCCGCAAGCGCTACAATTTCAATCAATCTCTCGTTCCTCCCTCATTCTTTTGGTTTTTCACATCGCTCAAATTCGATAACCCACACCCATGGATTTGCAGCCCACCCATAACTGTCAAAGTCGGATTTCTTGATGGTGCTGTCCCAGATTTCGGCAAATCGTTCTATTGCTGTCCGTCTCATTTTTTCTTCCCAGCCAACGTTTTTGCCATTCTTCCAGTTTGCACCCTCTGCTTTTGCTCCATCATCGGTGATATCCTGCAACCGTTCTACCCTGACATTTGTCACCCTTAGCCAGATACGCGCCGCTTCTTTTGGCATGTGGATGGATGGGTGCCAAGCGCCTCTCCAACCTTCAGGTCGCAGATCTCCATCTGCCCTGTAATAGTAGATGGGATGTCCCCGAAAATGACCTGCTTCATTGACCGGAAGTCCGCACCATGTTTCTCTAACATAAAGGATGTCTCCCGGCTTATACGGTGAGCCTTGTTTTATAAAGTATTCTGAACATATAGGACCGCTCCATTCTCCCTTTTTCAGTACATTCCAATATTCCGCTTTCTCATCAAATGGAATCCCGCCTTTTAAAATTCTCCTTGTACAAGTCTTCCGCCCGTCCAGAATTGCCCGCACCATCTCTCCATTAAACAAAATAGGCTTAATTTCCATCCTCGTTACCCCTTTCCACTATTTGGATTGCCCTATCTGCCAGCCACATGTTGCTTCCACCTTTCAAAAAATCGTTCTTTCTTCTCCTGCATCTCTATCAGATCTGTTTTTAATCCCAACTCCCTAGCGCACTGTACGACATCTGTATACTCTTCTCTTAGATTTTCCAGTGCCTCTTCTTTTGTCACCGGTGTCGGATTCTCTTTTCTGACTATCCTGGCCAGTTTCAGCGCAGCTTTTCCGAGTTCTGCGCATTCTTCTGCCAGCTGCTCCAGCATGGCAGGATAACCTATGTAATCTACGATCTTTTTCGCCATCATATCCCGCCTTTCATCTGCATCAGCGGACACCTGTTGCATTTGCTGTTATCAACAGCGTTACCATACGCAGATTTCAGGGCCTTATAGTTATGATCCGCGATGTGTAATAGTTTAATCAGTTCCGTTTTCTTCATTGCTCCCAAAGTGGAATCTGCCGGAAGCGGTTCTCCTGTTATTCCTTCGCCAAAGCCGGTAAAGTCAATCATCATATCTCTCCTGTCATTTTTAGATAATCGTCTATTAACTCCCAAATAATTCCATGCTGATCGTTTTCGCCATACCTCTGATCTGCATTGCTGCCTCTTCATTTATTTGCGCATTTTCTATCATGCTCTCCGGTGTTTTCTCATCTTCTTGTTTTATCTCTTTTCCCTTTCCGGTAATTGTGGCGTAAATGTTTATCAATATGCATTTTGCTTCAAAAAGCGCTTCTCTTGTCTCTCTTTCATAGTCAGCAACGCACCTTTTTGGTTCCGCTTCCGCTTTGCAACATTCGTTATTGTTCATTTCTTTCCTCCTCGTTTTTCATAAAATCTTCAATGTTCATCTGTGCATCCTTTTCGAATATCAGCATTTCTCTCTTTGCCCGGTCGTAAAACGTGCGATCAATTTCAAATCCATAGGCATTCCTTCCTAGCTCCGCCGCTGCCCGAAGCGTTGATCCAGATCCACAGCACGGATCAATCACAATGTCCCCAGGATCTGTGAATATCTCTATCAGCCTTTTTAGGAGTGCTACCGGCTTTTGTGCTGGGTGAATTTTAGGGATGTCCTTCCCGTCTTTTTCCCAAGGAAACCAGTTGAATACCATCCTCCCGGTTCCCCTGATTGTCTTGCCATCCTCATCCCGCTGTGCTCCGTTTCGGAATTTTGGAAGCCTATCACGATAGAATACCAGAGCGTACTCCGTTGCCCCTACAACCCGCATATTTGCCTTTAGCACTTGTGGACTGTAATTTTTCACAAATACTAACGGTATGTAGTGTATAAATCCATGCTTGGTTGCTGCCGTTATCAGTGTCTGAAATTGCTCAAATGCACAAAACACGATCATGCACGGGCTGTCACTGCTCCGTCCCCTAACAGACTTTTTCTTGTCCTCTTTTTTCAGCATCCTGCTGCAAAAATGAAAATATTCGTAAAGATTGAAATTGAAATCTGAATTGAACGCCGCTTTCCCGGCAAGCT
>ERZ773170.451-NODE-451-length-41889-cov-54.679615_pt1 | contig 41889 bp, 33 predicted proteins | sample MGYA00581002_ERZ773170 | MGnify/ENA primary metagenome ERZ773170 (study PRJEB29015, sample SAMEA2737811) | human gut metagenome | biome: human gut; feature: human-associated habitat; material: faeces | place: China | collected 2012 ... | reverse complement strand
TCATAGTTTGTATTGACATTCTTTACATACTGGAAGAGTAGGTGCTAAAGTTTTTATCACGTGTTAACTGTTAACTCTGTTAACCCCTGTTGTTTTCCGCTTTTTTTTTTGAATATTGACAGACTTTCTTTTGTTGTCTTCAAACAATATTTAAGGGCAAATAGCTGCAGCAATTATTAAATATACGTAATTTTCCATATAAATATGTAATAAAGTACATATCCATCATTATTTTTTAGTAATTTCGCAGTTAGTAATTCCAAAATCACTAATTATGAAATTCGTAGATAGAATCAAGGAACAAGCTGTTTTACAGACAGCTTTGGAGTCTAAAGCGTCAAACTTCATCGTGATATACGGACGAAGGAGACTTGGAAAATCAACTCTCATCAGAAGAGTGTTGAAAGATGGAGACATTTACTTTGAAGCCAACCTAAGCGAGAAAACTACCCAGCTAAGTCTGTTGGCACGCACCATAGGCACGGAATATCCGGGCTTCGACAGCCCTGTGTATTCTTCCTGGGAAGACATCATCATGGCTTTCAACTACCGTTGCAAGGAAAACGCAACACTTGTCTTGGACGAGTTCCCATATCTTGTTCAGAAAGATCCAGCCTTACCTTCTAATCTACAACGAATCCTCGACTTGCGTCTTGCTGGAATAGATAAATTGCGCTGCAACATCATCATCTGCGGCTCTTCGCAAAGAATGATGCACGGACTCTTACTGGGCTCAGAACCTCTTTATGGTAGAGCTGACCGCATATTCACCCTGCGCCCGGTTAGGCTGCCTTGGTGGCAAGAAATCATCAACACCTCAGCCAAGGAACTTGTGGAAGAGTACTCTATATGGGGAGGAGTGCCCCAGTACTGGAGCCAACGAGAAAGATTCGGCTCTTTGGATGAAGCCGTCCAGGAACTGATATTAGACGAAATGGGAAATCTCTATGACGAGCCTACCCGTCTGTTTATGGATGAGGTATCAGATATCGCACCCTATTCATCTATCATGCTTGCGGTGGGTAGTGGAAAGCAGAAGTATTCCAGCATTTCTGATGCTCTTGGCAAGACTACGGCAGAGCTTGCCAAACCGATAAAAATTCTGACTGAAATGGCTTTCCTCAGAAAGGAAGTACCATTTGGCGAAAATCCGCAGAAGACAAAGAAGATTCTTTATCGGATAGATGACCCATTCATGGCTTTCTACTACAGATTCATCGAACCAAACAAGTCTATGATTGCCTTGGGACGTGGCAACATTGCAAAGAAATTCATCAATGAGGGATTCAATGGTCATGTTGCCGAGGTTTGGGAAAGACTGTGCCAGTTGGCTGTCTGTGGTAGCGACATAGAAGGTCACACATGGGGTGAAGCCTCACGCTGGTGGGGCAAGGTTCCCATCTTTGAAGAAGGCAAGAAAACCCCTGTCGGCAACGAGGAACTTGAATTTGATGTTGTTGCAGAAGACCTCTTTGACAAGAACACAATACTTGTAGGAGAATGTAAATGGACAGCCCCTGATTATGCCGACCGGCTCTTGGAAAAGCTGAAGAGAAAGGTGTCTCTCGCGCCATTTGCCCAGGGAAAGAATGTAATATACCTCCTTTTCCTAAGAGAAAAGCCCCTACCTGGTCCTCAGCCTTGCAAGGTGATATTGCCGGAAGAAGTGGCAAGTTTACTGCATCGTTGAGCGAATCCGATTTACGTTCAGTAAGATAAAGATTTAAAACTTTTGATATCTAAAATTTGATATCTAAAAGAAGTTTAGAGAAGAAAGAGCGGGGAAATAAAGTTTATAGAAGAAAGAGCGGAAAAACAACTGTTAACAGTTAACTTTGTTAACCCCCAGCTTGTTTTTCCGCTCTTTTTTATTTTAGTAATTTCTCAGTTAGTTATTCTGAAATCACTTGAATCTATCATTATTTTGCGTTCGTTAGCCAAAGCTATTGAACAGCAACTTTCTTCACACTACCATCGCTATATTTCACGATGTTCAAGCCCCTAGCTGGAGCAGACAATCTCTGACCATTTACAGAATAGCGAGAGAGTTCCTTGGCATCGGTAGAGGTTGTAACCTTATCAATGCCAGTTGCATCAAACTCTACTATATTCTCGAAATAGCCAAATTCTGACACCAAATAATCATCATAAGTTCCTGTCGGTACATAAACCTTACAATTATTTGCGTCACATCCAGAAAATATATACGTCCCCAGCTCTGGTAATTTTTCCAGATATACATAAATGGAGGTCAAACCACTGCAACCAGAAAAAGCATTATGATCTATCGAAGTAACACTAGAAGGGATGGTCAAGCTAGTCAAACCACAGCAACCAGAAAAAGCCGCTTCACCTATCGAAGTAACACCGGAAGGGATGGTCAAGCTAGTCAAACCACTGCAACCAGAAAAAGCCTGATTGCCTATCGAAGTAACACTGGAAGGGATGGTCAAGCTAGTCAAACTACTGCAACCTTCAAAAGCGGATATACCTAACTTATCATTAGAGGTATCGGTGCCCCAAATATAATTAGACCCACCTTCTACAATTTTTGCATCAGACAAATCTAATAAAGATAGTTTTCCGTCGGTTTCTTCCCTATTATAATTACGACCAGCCATCTCACGGATAAGACACCAATCCGTACCATTAACTTCACCAACAATCTTCAAATTGGTAATCAGATACTTCTTGCTTGTACTAATCCTATGAGGTAAAGTACCAGCCTCATCCAGCTTGATTGTTATTTGTTTGGTAATCAAGCCATCATCAGCTGCTTGGATTGAAAGACACCCCAATAACATAAACATGACAAATAAAAGTTGTCGTTTAAAAGTAAAATTTTTCATATCTCCATTTTTAGTTTATATTCTTTCTCCTACATGAATTCTTGTTAGTCCAGTTACTATTGGCTCTCCTTCATCACCTTTGCTCAATTCACAATCGCAGGTAAAAAAGTAGCTGTTTTCCAGAACTCCATCCTCCTTTTCAATGCCCAATTTAACATGACCACTTACATTCCAATATGAGTGGTTCTCAGACTGTGGTTGGATAGTTACCGGTTCTAAAATTGCACTCTTTACATCTAATCCTTTCGCATTCCCCAAGAAAGAAATTGAGGAAACATGTGTACGGACATAGTCAGCTATCGCTTTCATTTTATCCGCTTTAACATCAAATGATAACTTTGGTCGTACCATAATCGTACTTTTTAATGTGAAACAATCTGTTAACTACACAATAAAAAGAAAGCGTGAACTTGCCTGTTGCTCGCTTCACGAACAGAGGCCCTGGCAAGCCCATCATGTCGAAACGAACAACTTCGAAGCTCACGCCGATATGATACACTTATCCCTATACCGATATGGACACCCTACTTTGCGTAGGGTGCCGCACCGATAAAGAGATGTGGATATACACATCCCGAGAGCATCTACCGTTGCATAGTCTTTGACATGAATTGAAACTGCCAGGTTCCTGTTCGTCAAGAACTAAGCGCAGTAAACGCACTTTTATATTATGTCACGACACCTACCCATCCCAAGACCACATCTCAACCATCGCTATGAATCACAGCAAAAGTCTCGACATCGGCGTGAGCTGAATTGGTATCTGCGTGCAAAGGTAATGAAAATAATCGGAAAGTCGTATCGTTTCCTATTATTTTTTTTGCAAGATACAACAAATACTTAGAAATCACACACATAAGAAACTTTTATCCACAAAACACATCATATTACCAACAAATTCATTACCTTTGCTGCATCATTCACCAATACAGACAACATGAAAAGAGAAATATTCACAAAAGATTGGTTAGAACTGCATCCCTACAAAACGGCCGATGCAGTTGACCAATATTACGTAAGCTTAGCCAACGCTATATATTTTCAGTTGAAAGAATTAGGATTCGCAGAGCTCTTTGACAAAAAGCAAGATGCCAAGCACCTTGCCCTCTGTCTCGCTGCGTACTTCGAGGATGTCATCACAGGCTTGGGAATTTGGAGAGCGTTCACCACAGAATGCCAGAAGAGATATGGAGTGTATGTTCCTTTTTACATAAAGCTTTTCAAGGAAGAAGAATATTATCAAGATGAGATAAACATACAGGATGTGCTGTTCATCATGTGGCATCATTTCCAGCAAAGCGTCTATGACAAGGAAGCCCTACCTCCTATCTTCGACTCAATAGGCACAGCTGCCCTTGGTGTCTTCACTATCTTGGATAACGAATATGAAAACGCTCCATCAAACGAACGCTTGCTCTACATTCTATGCGACATAGACATCGACGAAGAGCATTTCTATGACTATCGCAAAATACTGGAATGGTTTCATTACGACTGCTACTTCAATGTGGGTAACAAGAAACGACTTTTGGAAGCCACAAAAAAAGATAAGGAAAAGTCCGAGGAGTACAACGATGTCATGCGATATTCCACTAAGATGGAACAAATGATGGGAAGCCGCCACAATCTCCTCGCCCTATCCTCTGCCGAATGGTTGGCTAAGATTAGTGAGCAGCATCCCTCACATAAACTTTGGACAGACGTGGATTTCCGCCCTATACGTTTCTTCTCCATAGACAAAAATGACAAAGACTTTGTCTATGCCAAAGACTTGTATCTCGGCGACACTCTCAAAGTAACAAAGGCATCCTTAAAATTAGACAATTTCGATGACTATATAAAAGGCAAAACTGTTTGCGCAACCACTATGTTTAAGTTTGGAAGTGCTTGGTGGCAAAATGGCGCATTGATAGGCTATCCATTCGACAAGGTAATGAAGGATGACATCAAGAGAAACAAAGACAAATACTTGCACAAGAAGGAAATAGACAACTATCAATTGCTCAAGAAGTCTGGCAATGCTCACAAGATACTCATCTTGAAAGACCAAGACGAGTTGATTAAATTGTATGAGTCTGCTGGTTACAAGATGGCAAAAGGTCTCAAGCTCCCCGAGCCAAACGCCAAGGGAATCATTGTGTCAGGTAGTCCATATACAGGACTTATGCTCACCTTCCACATGGCTCACTGCATCAGTTCGAAAGACAATCCATTTTACGACCCCATCAAAGCAGAAGAAGATGCTATTGACATCATCACAGGCGCATGCGATGCCTTCTCCTATGAAGCAGTTTGTCAGCTGATAGACCAGCACCTGCTTGCCGATGCCAACATCTTCTCGCACAAGTATGATACGAAGGAAGGAATCCGCATCACACAAGAGAACCTACAATTCCTCGCCGACTATCATCTAAGAAAAAGGCGTGACAAGGACTTATCGCCAGAGGAACTTTGGTAAAGAAGTCTGTTTCATGTGCTTTATTACTTGTTGAAAGACAGAAGCATCATACCAAGAGAGCGGAAAACAAACTGTTAACTGTTGACACTGTTACCATCGTTTCCTCTATAAAACAAAAATGGATATCTCCGCAAAAGGTAACTAAACATCAGTATAATAAAAATGAGACGCATAGATTCCTTGACCCAAGCGCAAACAAGGGTCTATTCATATAGTTATACTTTCCTCTTCGAGTTTGTACTCAAACTGGCTTCCATAGCCGTCCGTCAGTATGATTAATTTGCAGACGAGGTGTTACCATCACAAAGATAATAGCCTGCTGACGGGCGGTATATCGTGTTCATCCCTTTGTTGGGGATGTTTTACGATCAGTAGTGAAGTCAATATAATTTGTGTTGTCATGCAACACATGCCAAACGGCGATGAGCATCTTTCTTGCCACTGCCACCAGAACCTTCATCTTGTTCTTTTTCCTCACTCGCGTCTGATGGTATGAGAACCGGCTGAAGAAGCAGTCTTTCGTCCTGCTGGCTGCCCATGCACACTCTATGATTGTCTTGCGGAGATATACATTTCCATGGGTGATGCTCCTCGACTTGATTTTCTTGTTGGATTCGTCGTTTCTCGGTTTTAGACCGCTCCATGAAGCGAGGTGGTTGGCCGTTTCGAACTTGTTCATGTCCGTTCCGATTTCTGCGATCAATGATGTGGCCGCACGTTCCTTTATGCCAGGTAAGGTCTGTAACCGTTTCAACTCTTCGGGGAATTCCCTTTCACAAATCACAAGCATTCTGGCTTGGCATTTCTCCTTGTGTGCCTCAGCCATGTCAAGTTCATCACGCAGTTGTGATATCATGTCAATCTCTGCAAGGCTTACCACGCCTTTTAGCGATGATGTAATGACATCCATGCCGTGGTGTTTGATGATACGCCCATGTATCAGCTTCACCAACTCTTCGGGGGCGGTAATCCCTTGTGAAATTGCTTTCACCACGGCTTTGTAGCTTTTGCTGTCAACATTGGAAACGTAGTTGCCCAGACGTATGTTGCAGCGTTGCAGCACGGCATCAAGTTTGGACAGCTTTCTTGCTATCTCCTCGTTGAGGTCGAATATACGACGGTCGTACTGGCGCAATTGTTGGATTATCTCAGGAGGTACGAAACTGCCACGTATGAGCTCCTTCATCGTAGACTCGGCAATCCACTGCGCATCCTTCACGACACTCTTGCGACCGGGGAGCTGCTTGATGAAATACGGATTGGCAAGATTCAGCTTGAAGTGTGGAGACAGTACACGCCATATTGGTATCCAGTAGACGCTGGTGCTCTCCATTGACACCTCGACAACATGGTGATGAAGCATCAAGTCACGCATTTCTTCCAACTGAAAAGTTAAAACTCCGAAAACTTTTTCAATAAGTTCTCCAAACTCACTCAAAATACAAAGATAAACGCTATCTTTGTGCACGTCAAGACCGCATACTGCTTTCATAGGCTTGCATATTTGGGGTTAATATTATTCCCAAAGATAAATATAATTTGTGACTTAGAGCACGTTAACGCAAGATTTTAGGTGTGTCGGTCTTGTCATTTTAACTCAAGTAGCGAGCATTCGGAGATATTTATTTCTGTTTTTTATCCTAACTGGCTTATAATTCGGAAAATGCTATCTTTGCAAAAGCTTACAATTCGTAAGCATCTACAAATTCAAGGCTGTTATGAATCAAGGTCGATATATATTCATGCAACTTGTGGATTTTCTTCCAAGGAAGAACTTTAAGTGGTTGGTAAAAAGTATGAAGGCAACAAATATATTAAGAGATTTAAAGGGGAAAAAGAAAAAAGACCCCAAGGCTTATCCCTTAGGGTCTTTATTATTTTCTGCCCCTATAGGGTAGGGTGTTCAAAATCCGCATCAAAATTTGACTCACTTTTTGCGTATTTGAGCCTGTAAATCATTGATAAACAACCAATGTTGTATAAATGAAATGAGCAGTTTTCGGATACTTCAAAAAAACGGCATTAAAAAGCAAACGCTATCTCATTGATTGATAATATATTAAGTATATTTTTCGTTCAATATTTGAGCCAGTTTTTGAAACCTATTTTGAACACCCTACCTTTCAGGGCGTGCTGCTTATAGGGGCTTTCTGCCCGTGCCGACCTGTACAGGTCAAATCATCTTTCATAGCAGCATATTACTGGTCAGGATTCTCGACGAAACCCTGGTACTCGGGGACGAGCCCAGACATGATAGCGTCGTAACTCTTTGTCATCTGGTTCTTGATATTCTCGGCACCCTTGCCTATCGGCTGGATGGGCTCGTGAATAGTAAGACGAAGAGGATGCCAGAAAATCCAATACATGTCCTTCATGCGCGGCTTCACATCGAAACTGCCGTTGATGGTGAGCGGACAGACGGGCAACTGCAACTCGTCTGCCAACATGAAGGCTCCTCGACGGAATACACCCATGTGACCTGTGAAGGTGCGGGCGCCTTCAGGGAATACTACCAATGACATTCCTTCCTGTAGTTCCTCACGGGCCTTGTCGTAAGAGGCGCGTATCTTGGAAGGGCCGCTCTTGTCGACAAAGATGTGATGGGCATACTGGCAGGCTATACCTACCAAGGGCACCTTGCGGAGCGCCTTCTTCATCATCCACTTGAAGTTACGGCCTAAGAAGCCATAAATCAAAAAGATGTCGAATGACCCCTGATGGTTGGCCACGAACACGTAGCTCTGATTCTTCTGCAGATGTTCCCTGCCTTCTACCTTGACGGGCAGCAGGAGAAGACGGATCCACAACTGCGACCACAACTTGCCAGGATAATAGCCCCAGAAATGGCCATTACCCAACATACAGCCCAAGACTGTGATGACACTGGTCAAAATGCTTGCCACCAAAAGGATTGGAAGACAAATCAACAACTGATAAATGCGATACAGATACTTCATTTGTGGTTCAATATTTTTTTGAATGATTTTTTTCGTGGAAAGTTATTTTTTTGAGAAGTTAGAGAAGTTAAAGGAAGTTATCACTCCCTTCGGTCGTTCGAGAAGTTAAGGGATTTCAGTGTGATAACCACAATCTCGGCGGTGGAACCGACACGGATGGGAACCACACCACCTAAGCCGGCGGTGGTAAAGAGCTGACAGCCCTCGCGCTCATAGAGGCCATAGTCATAGGGAGCAAACATCGTGGGACGTAATCCGAACACGGATATTTGTCCGGCATGAGTGTGCCCGCTCAGAGTGAGCTGCGGCGCCACCAACACCTCGCCTTTCCTGCCATACACCTGGTTGATGCGCGAAGGAACCATGTCCTCCCACTGCGTGGGGATGTGCTGAAGCATCAGGACGAAGTGGCCTGGACGGATGCCCCGAAGCGCCTTTGCCACATTGGCATGAGCAGGTTTCTTGAAGTTTTCTGTGCCCGCAACATAGATGGAGTCGGAACCGCGATGCACCACGGCGTGCTCGTTGAGAAGCAGATGCCATCCCATCTGCCATTCCAGCCGGCGAGTCTCCTGCTCCTGCCTGAGACAGGTGAGCGAGTCGGCTTTCACATAATAGCTGTAGTCATGATTACCCAGCACACTGTATACGCCGTCCTTGGCACGCAGGGAGGAAAGCATCCTGACGTAAGGCTTGAGCTCGGACGGACGGGTGTTCTGAATGTCGCCAGTGAAACAAATCATATCAGGATGCTGGGCATTGATGCTGTCGACATCACGCTGTGGCAGATCGCTGCGCCAACCGTAATAGGATCCAGCATGGAAATCGCTGAAGAGGACAATGCGATAGCCGTCGAAACTGGCAGGAAGCTGGGGCACAGCTATGGTGACGCGCTTCACCTCCAACTCACGGAAGCCATAAGTGAAGCCATAAAGGAAAACGCCGACGGACAGGAGGCCCATGACAAGACCTATGAGCCGACCCCAGTTGCGCCTGCCCTTGAGTGCCTTCATCACACACCAGCCTACAAAACTGAACAGGGCATAGACGAAGACGGGAACGGCAAACAGCGCCATGACGACAAACCACACGTCGACAAGCACCGGACGGTCGGGCACGAAGTTGGGCTGTAGCGCTAAATAGCCACTATAGCCAATGACGACGGATGCCGGAAGCCAAAGCAACAAGCGCCTCGCCAAACGGCAGCTGCGCAGCTCATGACAGAAGCACCACAGATAAGGCAAAAGGGTGCCCAAGAGAATCCATATATATATGCGTGCTATCATTTCTTAATCAAACTACTCTGTAAATAACGGCGCATCAACTCAACGGGGATGCCACGGCGACGCGCATAGTCGCGCAACTGTTCTTCGTCAATCTTGCCCAGGTCGAAATAATGGGCCTGAGGATGGGCGAACAACAGTCCCGACACACTGGAATGGGGCATCATCATGCCGCTCTCGGTAAGCCGTATGCCAATCTGCGACATGGTGAGAAGCTGGTCGAGTTCGAAGTTGACGCTGACATCGGGCAACGACGGATAGCCCACGGCAGGACGGATGCCCTGATATTCCTCACGATGAAGCTGCTCCATCGTAAGATGCTCATGGGGAGCATAGCCCCAGAAGTGGCGACGAACCTCTAAGTGCATCTTCTCGACCGTGGCCTCGGCAAGGCGGTCGCTCAGCACCTGTGCCATCATCGACAGATAATCGTCGCCCCTGTAAGCCTCCAGCACTCCTGCCTCGACGGAGGCACAAAACAACCCTACCCTGTCGCGCACGCCGCCTGAAAGAGGACGCACGAAATCGGCAAGACAGAGATTGGGGCTTCCGGCAGCCACTGGATGCTGCTGACGCAACAGAGGAATGCGGGTGAGCTTGGCATCGGCTGTGTCATCTGCATAAAACAGCAGGTCGTCCATGTCGGCATTGGCTGAGTAAAGGGCAAAGATCGCATGGGTGTGATAACGCCCCTGCCACGACTGCATCATGGCGGAAGCCTCATCACGCAGCCGTTGTTTCTCGGCCAAAGGCTTACCACTCATGCCCCAGGCATGATAGAAATAAAGCCAGTTGATGTAGGGTACTACTTCGTCTATATCGTATGTGAGGACCTGCGGGTGCATCCTTTAAACTTTAAACATTAAACATTCCCTCAAGGCATCTGTATTAACTTCTTAACGCCTCCTGAATTTTGCTTCTGGATTTAACTTCTGAACTGAATGGGCTGTCCCTTAACAGAGGCATCGAAGGCACCCTTGTCGTAGACGAGACGGCCATTACAGAAGGTCTGCTCCACTCGCCACTGGAACTCGTGGCCCTCCATAGGACTCCACCTGCACTTACTCTGAATCTGGTCGCGAGTCAGTGTCCAGGGAGCATGGGGACGAACGATGACGATATCGGCCTGATAACCCTCGCGCAGGAAACCACGCTTCTGTACTTCGAAGAGACGAGCAGGCTGATGAGCCATCAGCTCTACCATCCGCTCGAGGGTAAGCACGCCCTCGTCTACCAATTCGAGCATGGTGACCAAGGAGAACTGAACCATCGGCATGCCCGAGGCAGCCTTGGCGCAACCTCCCTGCTTGTCTTTCCACTCATGGGGAGCATGGTCGGTACCTATGGTGGCGATTCTGCCGTCAGTCAGAGCCTTGCGCAATGCCGTGCGGTCGGACAGGGTCTTGATGGCAGGGTTGCACTTGATGAGCGCCTTCTTGGTAGCATAATCCGCCTCGGTGAAATAGAGGTGGGCAATGACAGCCTCGCCCGTCACCGAGGAACCTGGCGTAAAGAGGTCGAGCTCGCGAGCCGTTGTGACGTGAGCGATATGCAGACGAGTGCCATACTCATGGGCCAGCTGCACAGCCAGACGACTACTCTCATAGCAGGCCTGTTCGCTGCGTACCGCGGGATGGAACTCCACCGCGGGGTCGTCGCCATACCGCTTCTTGAAGGCTGCCATATTGCTGTTGATGATGTCGGTATCCTCGCAATGAGCCATCAAGGGCAAGTCGAGATCGTGAGCTGCCTGGAAGATGCGGCGCAGCGACTCAGCCTTGTCGACAAGCATATTGCCAGTGCTGGAGCCCATGAAGAGCTTGATACCGGGAATGCGATGACGGTCCAACTGGGAGAAACTCTCCACATTGTCATTGGTGGCGCCGTAGAAGAAGGCATAGTTGACATGACTTTTTTGGCTGCCGAGAGCCGTCTTGTCGGCCAGGGCTTCGAGTGTAGTGGTCTGAGGCACCGTGTTGGGCATGTCGAAATAAGAGGTGACGCCGCCAAAGGCTGCGGCCCTGCTCTCACTCTCGATGTCGGCCTTGGCGGTGAGTCCGGGCTCACGGAAATGCACATGGTCGTCGATCACTCCTGGCATAACAAAACACCCCGAGGCATCGACTGTCTTGTCGAAACTGCCACGAGGTGCTTCTTCGCCATTATAAATATGTGTTATCTGTTCGCCATCGACAACGAGGTATCCTCGGAATGTCTTTCCCTCGTTGACGATAGTTCCATTTTTAATCAATGTTTTCATACCTGCTTATTCTTTTTTTTCTGGAATGGTAGGACGCGCCAGGTCGTTGGGTGTAGGCGCTGGCGCTGCTTCGGGCGCAGGCTGGGCTGACACGGCAGGAGCTCCGGGCTGCATATCGCGGGTTCCGTTCATGATCTGCTCGTTCTCCTGAGCCTTCTGATAATAGTCCTTTACATAAGAGTCGTTCTTGAAATGGTCGGTGGCCTTGCTCATGATGTCCTCTATCCATGGGGTGAGCATGGGATACTGATTGCCCATGGTGACGAGGAAGAAGACGCCTGCTCCGAGCACATTGTCGAAGTTGTCGGTCACGAAAGTAGTCACCAACTTGTCTTCCTGTTCAGCCAGGCGGTTGGCCTCAGCTGTGAGCTGACGGGTCACGACGTTCATGTCGCTTCCATTCATGATGGCCTGGTCGTGCTTATGCACAAGTTCGCGCTGCTGGTTCTGCAGCTGCTGATATTTCTTGAAGAAGCCAAACAACTTGTCGTTGAGAGGGCTTCCGCTTACCACCTGCTGTGTATCGTCAAGCTTGACCGTGATGGCTCCGCTCTCCAGAACAAGGGGCAACACGGGCTCATCGTCCATAAAGATATTGGCCATTCTTACAGAATCAAGTGTGCCGTTGAAGTGGAACTGTCCGTGAACGACGTCACAGGAGTCGACGCTCTTGAACGCTGCGTCCTGCAAAACTTTCAGGTAGAGCATACGTCCGTCCAACGTGCTCACATTGGAAGTTCCGGTTATGTCGTAACTGTTGGCACACGATGTCAACGCCAATAAGGAAATAAATGCGTAAAATATCTTGTTCATAAGCTGTTTTCTATTTCGGCTAACAAAAGTACAATGTTAAATTGAAGTACGAAAATAAATTTATGCTATTTAATTGAATATTGCATGTATTTAGGTTTTATTTGCATTCTTCCTTTTTCAATTCATGCGAAATACGGTGTGTGGTGTACAATTCGATGAGGGCTGCCACCAACAGAAACACCACCCACTTGTTGTAGAAATAGGTGATATAGGTCTCGTAGTTGGAAAACCAGTTGCGGGCAAAGGCATAGACTGTATCTACCATCGAGATGCCCGACAGCACGAAGAAGATGTCGGCCACTGCCTGAATGCGCTTCAGACGGTGAACCACCTGCGACGAGCCTTCATAGAGTTGCATCGATTGCATCACACTGAAAGCTACCGTGCCCAAGAGGAAAAGCCAGCTGGTGTAAAGGGTCAGCTGTGGATAAATCATATAACCGAAGGCGAAGCAGCCTGCGCCTATCACCATCAACACTCCTCCTAATATAAAAATAGATGTTTGAATCTTATTCAGTTGTTTCATTGTCTTGTTCGTTGTCATTATTCGGTAAATCAGTACTCAGCACAAAAATATCCTCGTCATCAGCCTTCATGAAATAGCGCTCACGGGCTATCCGCTCGTAAGCCCTGCCGCCATGATTCATCTCATGCCACATCTGGATGTCATTCTGATAGAGAGTGGTGTACTTGTCTATCTCCAACTGCAGGTTATGGATCTGAACTTTATATTTTATATGCTGCATAATGCTGTTGTCGTCGATGAAACCGACCACCAGCACGCCCACCACAATCACTATAAGATACTTATAATGAGAGAGGTAGTTCCATATTATACTCAATCTTCTGCTCATTAATTTATGAATTTGTTTGCAAAGATAATATTTTTTTGTTATCTTTGCATCATCATTTAAGAAAAAATAATGGAAGAATATATTGTTTCTGCAAGAAAGTACCGTCCGATGACCTTTGATTCGGTTGTAGGACAGAGCGCTCTGACCACAACGCTCAAGAATGCCGTGAAGAGCGGCAAGCTGGCTCATGCCTATCTGTTCTGCGGTCCAAGAGGTGTAGGAAAGACCACCTGTGCACGCATCTTTGCCAAGGCCATCAACTGCGAGCACCCCAAAGAGGACGGCGAGGCATGCAACGAGTGCGAGAGCTGCAAGTCGTTCAACGAACAGCGGTCGTACAACATCTTTGAGCTCGACGCCGCCAGCAACAATGGTGTGGACCACATCAAGGAGCTGATGGAGAAGACGCGCATACCGCCACAGATCGGAAAGTACAAGGTGTTTATCATCGACGAGGTACACATGCTCAGCTCTGCAGCCTTCAATGCCTTCCTTAAGACACTGGAGGAGCCGCCACAGCACGTCATCTTCATCCTCGCCACCACCGAGAAACACAAGATTCTGCCTACCATCCTGAGCCGATGCCAGATATACGACTTTGAGCGCATGACCGTGCCCAACACCATCAACCACCTCAAGATGGTGGCAGAGAAGGAAGGCATCAGCTACGAGGAGCAGGCGCTGGCAGTAATAGCCGAAAAGGCAGACGGAGGTATGCGCGACGCTCTCTCAATATTCGACCAGGCGGTGAGTTTCTGCCAGGGCAACCTGACCTATCAGAAGGTGACAGAAGACCTCAACGTGCTGGACAGCGACAATTACTTCAAACTGATAGACTGTGCACTGGAGAACAACGTGCCGGAGATGATGCTCCTGCTGAACGGCATCTTGGACAAGGGATTCGACGGCGGCAACATGATACTGGGTCTGGCACAGCATGTACGTAACGTGCTGATGGCGAAAGATGCCAAGACACTTCCCCTATTGGAAACCAGCGAGGCTCAGAAAGCCAAATATCAGCAACAGGCTCAGAAGGCGCCTACACCATTCTTATATAAGGCGCTGCAGATAGCCAACAAATGTGACATCAACTACCGACAGAGTTCAAACAAACGACTGCTGGTGGAGCTCACACTGATAGAAATCGGACAGATCACCCAGCCCGAGGACAAAGACATTCCGAGTGCGGGGCGTACGCCCAATAGATTAAAATCCCTGTTTCAGAAAATCATAGCCCAGCTGAAGCCTGCCATTCAGGGTGCAGGTGCTGAGCTTAAAGGCAACGGTGAGGAAAGCAACGAAAAAACTCCTCAGACTGCTGTCCAGCCCCTTTATGCTTCGGAAAACGAAACCAACAACGAGGCTGCCAATAACAAACATCAAGTAAAACCCATCAGCAAAGGCGCCGTCAAACTGGGAACCATCGGAATGACCTTCAGCAACCTGAAGAAAAACATGGAGATGGTAAAACAGCAGTTGAACCCTACCGCCGACGTGAAAGCCATCAGAAGCACTGATGACTCCGAACAATGCGAATTCAACGAAGACGCCCTGCAGTATCAGTGGACGGGCATGTGCGTACGCATGGCACAGAACAACAAAGAACTCATAGGTCTGTCGCACCGTATGCAGGCCATCAAGCCCAAGCTGACGAAATGCCCCAACATAGAAATTGTCGCCGACAACCAACTGTTGCTCGACGACATGCAAAACATTAAAAACAGAATCAGAAACACACTGGTTCGGGGGTTGCACAACACCAACATCGTCATCTCCTACCGACTTTCTCACAAAGAGGAAGTCAAGAAGATTCTCAACAAGAGAGAGGTGCTGGAGAATATGAGAAAGGAAAACCCTGCCTTGGACAAACTTTGCAATACGCTGAAGCTGGTGATGACATGATGGTTTATCGGGAGTTAAAGGAGTAACTCCTCAACTCCTTTAACTCCTTAAAAAATCTCCTTAAATCAGCGACATTCCCGCTTTCTCACATTCCTCGCGCATTTCCTCAGGCCATATACTTGCCTGAATCTCGCCGATGTGAGCTTTATGCAACAGAACCATACAGAGACGGCTCTGGCCGATACCGCCACCAATGCTCAATGGCAACTTGCCGCCAAGCAACTGCTTGTGGAAATAGAGTTTCTCGCGGTCTTCCTTGCCTTCCAACTTCAACTGGCGCAACAGACTCTCCTTGTCCACACGAATACCCATGGAACTCAACTCGAAACTTCTGCCCAATACAGGATACCAGATCAGGATATCGCCATTAAGACCTGGCAAACCATTCTCAGCCACCGTACTCCAGTCATCGTAGTCGGGAGCTCGGCCATCATGCTTCTTTCCATCGCTCAACTTGCAACCGATTCCTTCGATGAATACGGCACCATACTTCTCGCAGATGGCATCCTCACGCTCCTTGGGAGTCTTGTCGGGATACATATCCAACAACTCCTGGGCATGAATAAAGTGAATCTCTTTGGGCAGGAAAGGCTTAATCTGTGGATAATGCTCACAGGTGAGATACTCAGTGCGCAAAATGGCAGCATAGATGCGACGAACCACATTGCGAAGGAAAGCCAACGCGCGGTCTTTCTTCTCGATCACAGCCTCCCAGTCCCACTGGTCTACATAGAGAGAGTGAAGGTTGTCCAACTCCTCGTCGGCACGGATGGCATTCATATCTGTATACACGCCATAACCAGGCTCTATCTCATACTCCGCCAAGGTAAGGCGCTTCCACTTAGCCAGCGAGTGAACCACCTCAGCCTGGGCGTCGCCCAAGTCCTTGATGGGGAAGGTTACAGGACGCTCCACACCGTTGAGGTCGTCATTGATACCTAAACCTTTCAACACAAAGAGAGGTGCTGTCACACGACGAAGACGCAACTCTGTAGCCAAGTTCTGCTGGAAGAACTCTTTTATCAACTTGATTCCCATCTCGGTCTGACGCATGTCCAGCAATGCCTGATAACCGATAGGCTTTATAAGCTTACTCATTTTTTGCATTAGTATTTAAATTTCTGTGCAAAGATACAAAAATATTATCATACTGCAACTATTCCGAACAATATTTTTATATTTTGTTAATCATTTTATCCATTTTCCTTTCTTTTTGTATAGACTTTATGCACTTTTTACTAACTTTTCCGACTTTTCGGCTCTCATACCTCACCAAATGGCGAAAGAAAGCAACCTGGACTCACTTTATTCAATCAAAATTTGGTCAATTCAAATAAAATCTGTATTTTTGCAAACGTATATGCCAACGTACAGCACGTTTCCTATACCTTATTATATATAAGGGCTCCGTAGCTTAGCTGAATAGAGCGTCAGATTCCGGTTCTGAAGGTCCTGGGTTTGAATCCCAGCGGAGTCACTAATTTTATTAAAAAACTGCAGTTTCACAAGGGTGGAAGTGAGAGAAGTTAGAAAAGTTAAAGAAGTTACAGCCATATCCTTTACTGCCAAAGTATCAGCAAAAGACCATTGCCTTAACTCCATAACCGCTAAACTCCAGAACTTCTGAACCCAGCGAAAGTTCTATTTTCAAAATTATGGACTTAGTAGAAAGATTTATCAATTACACCAAATTCGACACACAGTCGAGCGAAGACTCCGACAGTGTGCCCAGCACTTCGAAACAGTTGGAATTTGCCAAGTACCTGAAAAAGGAGTTGGAGGACGAAGGACTCAGCGATGTGGAGATGGACGACATGGGTTACATCTACGCCACACTGAAAGGCAATACCAAGAAGGAAACACCTACCATTGGCTTCATTTCACACATGGACACCAGTCCTGACGCAAGTGGCAAGGATGTCAAGGCAAGAATCATACGCAACTATGATGGAAACGACATCGAACTGAGCCCAGGCATCATATCAAGCGTGAGCAAGTTCCCTGAGCTGAAAGCCCATAAGGGCGAAGACATCATCGTCACAGACGGCACCACTCTGCTGGGAGCCGACGACAAGGCTGGTATTGCCGAAATCGTACAGGCGATGTGCTATCTGCGCGACCACAACGAAATCAAGCACGGCGACATACGTGTAGGCTTCAACCCTGACGAGGAGATCGGTATGGGAGCTCATCATTTCGATGTAGACAAGTTTGCCTGCGACTGGGCTTACACCGTTGACGGCGGCGACTTGGGCGACCTCGAATACGAGAACTTCAATGCCGCTGGTGCCAAGATCAAGATCAAGGGTGTGAGCGTGCATACCGGTTATGCCAAGGGCAAGATGGTGAACGCCAGCCGACTCGCCGTAGAGTTCCAGAACATGATTCCCGAGGACGAGACACCAGAGGCTACCGAGGGCTACCAGGGTTTCTATCACCTCATTGGCATCGAGAGCCGATGCGAGGAAGCCAAGCTCAGCTACATCATCCGCGACCACGACCGCAGCAAGTTCGAAGACCGCAAGAAATTCATTGCCGACTGCGCCAAGAAACTCAACGAGAAATACGGCGAGGGAACCTGCACGGCCGAGATCAACGACCAATACTACAACATGAAGGAGAAGATAGACCCCAACATGCATGTCATCGACATCGTGCTGAGAGCCATGCAGGAAAGCGGAGTTCCTCCTCGCGTGGAACCTATCCGTGGCGGAACCGACGGAGCACAGCTCAGTTTCAAAGGTCTGCCCTGTCCTAACATCTTCGCCGGTGGTGTCAACTTCCATGGTCCTCACGAGTTCGTCAGCATACAGGTCATGGAGAAAGTAGTTCAGACCATCGTCAAAATAGCAGAAATAACAGCCGAATACAACGACTAATCATAAGAAGTAAAGGAGCTTCATGATGCCAACAAAACCTAAACACTACGTCAGGTTCTGGCTCATGAGCTCCTTTGCTTTTAGAAAGTAACTCAACTTTCACAAATGGGGAAGTTAAAGAAGTTAAATTAGAAAGTCATGGCAGAAATTCCATTCCTCGTAAAAGACCTCGCACTCATCCTGATGGTAGCAGGAATTGTTACCCTCTTGTTCAAGAAACTCAAGCAACCCCTTGTGTTAGGCTATATCGTGGCAGGTTTCCTGGTCTCTCCCCACATGCCCTACACCATGTCAGTGATCGACGACAACGACATTCAGACCTGGGCAGACATCGGTGTCATCTTCACCCTGTTCTCGCTCGGACTCGATTTCTCGTTCAAGAAGATCGTGAAGATGGGAGCATCGCCCATCATCTCCACCGTCGTCATCGTGTTCTGTATGATGATGCTGGGCATCAGCGTGGGTCATGGATTCGGCTGGAACAAGATGGACTGTATCTTCCTCGGAGGCATGCTTGCCATGAGTTCCACCACCATCATCTATAAGGCCTTCGACGACATGGGACTGCGGCAACAGAAGTTTGCCGGTATGGTGATGAGTGTGCTCATCCTGGAAGACATTCTTGCCATTGTCATGATGGTGATGCTTTCGGCCATCGCAGGAGGAAACACGCCCGACGGCGAACAGATGTTTGAGTCGGTCATAAAGATTGTCTTCTTCCTCATCCTGTGGTTCATCGTGGGCATCTTTGCCATCCCACTCTTCCTCAGGTCTGTGCGCAAACTCATCAACAGCGAGACGCTTCTCATCGTGTCCCTCGGACTCTGCTGCGGCATGGCGGTGCTGTCCACCAAGGTGGGATTCTCCAGTGCTTTCGGTGCCTTCGTCATGGGCAGCATCCTTGCCGAGACCATTGAGGCAGAGAAAATCATCAAGCTGGTAGAGCCTGTTAAAAACCTCTTCGGAGCCATCTTCTTTGTATCGGTGGGTATGCTGGTTGATCCACAGATCCTGGTCGACTACGCCCTGCCTATCCTTGCCCTCGTGCTCACCATCCTGATAGGTCAGGCTGTATTGGGAACCTTTGGTTTCATGCTGGGCGGTGAGTCGCTCAAGTCGGCCATGCGATGCGGCTTCTCCATGGCTCAGATAGGCGAGTTCTCGTTCATCATCGCCTCGTTGGGATTGTCTTTGGGCGTCATCAGCAAGTTCCTGTATCCTGTGGTCGTGGCGGTTTCGGTCATCACCACCTTCCTTACACCTTATATGATACGCCTTGCCACGCCAAGCTACCAAGTCATGGAGAAGCATCTGCCCAACAAGTTGATCACAGCACTCAACCATCTGGCGACCAACCGCCCATCCACCACACAACAGAGCAAATGGAAGGCGCTCCTCAGACAGATGACTGTCAACACCGTGGCCTACTCCATCCTAAGTGCGGCTGTCATAACCTTGATGTTCACGTTCGTACTTCCCTTAATGCGCAACCTTCTTCCAGGCTGGCGACTCCACTGGTACGCCAATGCCATCACGGGCGTACTCACCGTCATCTTCATAGCACCCTTCCTGCGTGCCATCGTGATGAAGAAAAACCACAGCAACGAGTGGAAACGACTGTGGGTGGAGAGCAGCATCAACCGCATACCGCTCCTCTCCACCATCGTGGTGAGGTTTATGATAGCCCTGGGCTTTATCTTCTATATCTGCAACTTCCTGAGCCGGTTTACCGATGCGCTGATGATCAGCATCGGTATTGTGGCGGTATTGCTCATCATCGTTTCCAGAAGAACGAAGAAACGAAGCATCAAGATGGAGCGTCTGTTCATCCGCAACCTTCGCTCACGCGACATCGAGGCACAGGTGAAGGGCACCAAACGGCCTCTCTACGAGGGACACCTGCTCGACCGAGACATCCACATCAGCGAGTTTGAGGTGCCTGAAGACTCTACTTGGTGCGGACACACACTGAGAGAACTTAACCTGCGTCAGCGCTTCGGCATCGACATGAGCAGCATCTATCGCGGTTCAAGAAGAATCAACATCCCCAACGGCGACACCACTATATTCCCCTGCGACAAACTGCAGATCATCGGCAATGACGAACAGACACAGAAGTTCAACAACGCCCTGCAGACTGAACTTGTACCCGAGGACTTGGATATAGAGAAAAGAGAGATGAAGCTTCGCCAGCTGGTAATCAGTGGAAAGAGTGAGTTCTGCGGCAAGACCTTGGGCGAAAGCGGAATCCGTGACAAATACGACTGTATGGTTGTCGGACTGGAAGAAGGCTTGGAGAGTCTTACCAAAATTTCGCCTTCCTACACCTTCCAGAAAGGCGACATCATCTGGATCGTTGGCGAAGAGGCGGCCCTGCTGAAAATCATGAATAAGAATTAGGAAGGGAGAGATTTCAGGAGTTAAGGGAGTTATGGAGTTAAAGGAGTTAAGGAGTTAAAGGAGTTAAGGAGTTAAAGGAGTTAAGGAGTTAAGGAGTTAAAGGAGTTAAGGAGTTAAGGAGTTAAGACAATAGCATTTGAGGAAATGTGTTATGTTAAATGGGTAATGTTTAATTTTCAGCCCACAAAGGCTATTGGCTATAACTTCTAACAACCGAAGGGAGTAATAATTTCTTTAACTTCCGCGAATTAAGGCTGTTGTCTTAACTCCCTTAACTCCTTAACTCCTTTAACTCCAGAATAAATCTCCTTTAACTCCAAAACAAATCTCCTTAATTTAGTAAATGCGCGGTCCAAATATAGCTGTACCTACACGAACCAAAGTGGCTCCATGCTGGATAGCTATCGGATAGTCATGACTCATGCCCCAGCTGCGCTCACAGAACGCATCATCATCGGCAAAGTACTTGGCTTTCACCTCATCGAAGAAGCGAGCTGCCGTGTCAAACTCGCAGGCTATCTGCTCGGTGTCATCCGTATTAGATGCCATCATCATCAGTCCACAAATCTGCACATGCTCCATTGAACGCCATTCTCCTTCTTCCAACAAGGCACGGCAAGCGTCCAATGTCAGTCCGTACTTGGTCTCTTCCGCAGCAATATGAAGTTCCAACAACACCTTCACCACCCTGTCGTGCTTGGCAGCCTGCTTGTTGATTTCCTTCAACAACTTGAGACTGTCCACAGCTTCTATCATACTGATGTAAGGCGCTATGTACTTCACCTTGTTGGTCTGCAGATGACCGATGAAATGCCATTCTATGTCTTTGGGCAGGTCTGCCACCTTCTTGGCAAGTTCCTGCTCATGACTCTCTCCAAAAATTCGTTGTCCCTCTGCATAGGCAGCCGACAAATACTCCTTGGGATGAAACTTGCTGATGGCGACCAGACGAACACCCTTAGGCAGCTGGTCTAACACCTCATGCAAGTTTTTTGCTACATCATACATTATATTATAGTATTATTGAACTTCAGCAAGTTTTTATGCCTCTTCGTACTCAGGCTTGTCGTTCTTCTCTTCCTTGTTTTCTCCAGGAACAGTATGTTCAAACACGTCCATCACCTTGGTCTCAGCCAGAGCCACAACATCATAATCGTTCATGGTCTTACCCATCACCTCGTCGATATAGCGCAGGGCACGGGCAAGCGACTTGGCCTGCACCAGGTAGTTGACGGTGGTACGCTTCTCCTTCTCGGTTTTCTCATCAATGGTGATAAACGACAACTTGGCCTTGTACCATTTGTCATCGCCATCCATATCACTAAAGAACACCTCACCATAAGCAGCCTTGCTGATGCCCGACACCTTAAATTCGCCAGACACATAGACAGCCATCTCGTCGGTGATACGACTCTCAGCCTCGGTAAAGCTCAGCGCGTCTACTACATAAGCCTCGGTAACTGGCTTCTCGGAGCCATCCTCCTGTGCCTTGGTGTATCTTACTTTGGTTTCAAACCATGTACTCATTCTTGATCTCATAACGATTCGTTTTTAATTGGTCATTAATATTAAAATAGAACTCGCGCAAGTACAGAAACTATCTTCTTGAGAAGTTATTTTTTTAAGAAGTTAGAGAAGTTAAAGAAGTTATCACTCCCTTCGGTCGTTAGAAGTTATAGCCAATAGCCTTGGAGGAAATGTTGAACATTTTATTTCATGCCCACAAAAGCATTTGTCTTAACTCCTTAACTCCAGAGAAACCTCCTTTACTCCAGAGAAATCTCCTGGACTCCCGAAATGCTCCCTCTTGCGAAAATTCCATATCCTTTTCGAGATGCAAAGTTATAAAAAAGAAAGCATAAGAACAACACAATGCTACAGAATTTAATAAAAAATAAAAAATCTGTCGTTTCTTTTCTCAAATATCACTGAAATTTCTTACCTTTGCATCCGAAAGCAAAACAAACACATTTGTATTTGCAAAACTATTAATATAGAAAACTCAACTTTCGCGCGTGCGGGAAGTTAACTCCTGAACCAGCGAAAGTTCAACAGAAAGTATTAAAGATGCCTGAAATATCAGTACGTGGACTTGAAATGCCAGAGTCGCCTATCAGAAAATTGGCGCCTCTTGCTGCCGCAGCAAAAAAACGAGGAGTCAAGGTGTATCACCTCAACATCGGTCAGCCCGACCTCCCTACTCCTCAGTGTGGTCTTGATGCACTGAAGCATATCGACCGCACCATCCTGGAGTATTCTCCCAGCCAGGGCTATCTTAGCTATCGCGAGAAACTGGTGGATTACTACAAGAAGTTCAACATCAACATTACTGCCGATGATATCATCATCACAGCAGGAGGTTCAGAGGCTGTGCTCTTTTCATTCATGAGCTGCCTCAATCCTGGCGACGAGATCATCGTGCCCGAACCTGCCTATGCCAACTATATGGCATTCGCCATCTCGGCAGGTGCCAAGATACGTACCATTGCCACTACGATAGAGGAAGGCTTCTCCTTGCCTAAGGTCGAGAAGTTCGAAGAGCTTATCAACGAGCGCACACGCGCCATACTGATCTGCAACCCCAACAACCCTACCGGATATCTCTATACCCGCAGGGAGATGAACCAGATTCGCGACCTCGTCAAGAAATACGACCTCTACCTCTTCTCTGATGAGGTCTACCGTGAGTACATCTATACCGGAAGCCCCTATATCAGTGCCATGCACCTCGAAGGCATCGAACAGAACACCGTGCTTATCGACTCTGTATCGAAGCGTTACAGCGAGTGCGGTATCCGTGTGGGTGCCCTCATCACCAAGAATGCCGAGATACGCAAGGCGGTGATGAAGTTCTGCCAGGCTCGTCTTTCTCCACCCCTTATCGGACAGATTGTAGCCGAGGCCTCTCTCGATGCGCCAGAAGAGTACTATCGCGATGTGTACGATGAGTACGTAGAGCGACGCAAGTGCCTCATCGACGGACTCAACCGCATACCCGGTGTCTACTCTCCTATTCCTATGGGCGCCTTCTACACCGTGGCCAAACTGCCTATCGACGATTCCGACAAGTTCTGCCGTTGGTGCCTTGAAGAGTTCGAATACGAGGGCGAGACCATCATGATGGCTCCTGCCTCCGGCTTCTATACCACTCCCGGTGCAGGCAAGAACCAGGTGCGTATGGCTTACGTACTGAAAAAAGACGATCTGGACCGTGCACTCATAGTACTTGCCAAGGCTTTGGAGGCTTATCCAGGACGCGTTGAGGACGAAGGAATATAATATGCATTTTCCAATATTATATGCATTTTCCATTACAACATGCATTTTCCACTTTTCATAGCTAAAAGATTATACAGCGAGCAGGGCGACAAACGAAAAGTTTCTCGCCCTGCCATACATATTGCCACTGCCGGAGTAGCCATCGGACTTGCCGTCATGATTATCTCCGTCTGTGTGGTGCTGGGATTCAAACACACCATCCGCGACAAGGTCATCGGCTTCGGAAGCCATATACAGGTGGCCGACTTCCTCACCCTGCAGCAGATGGAACAATACCCCATTGTCATCGACGACTCCATGATCGACGTCTTGAAACATATTCCCGATGTGGCTCACGTTCAGCGCTTTGCCATGAAGGAAGGAATCCTCAAGACCGACAACGACTTCCTGGGCGTGGCATTCAAGGGAGTGGGTCCCGACTTCGACTCCACCTTCATCCACAACAACATGGTGGAGGGAAGCATTCCTCCTTTCTCCGACAGCGTGAGTCACAACAAGATTCTTGTCTCTCAGTTGATGGCAGACAAACTGCACCTGAAGTCAGGACAGCGCATCTTTGCCTATTTCTTCGACAACAACGGTGTACGCACGCGAAGGTTTACCATTGCGGGCATCTACCAGACCAACCTGAAGAAATACGACGAGACCATCGTCTTCACCGACCTCTATACGGCCGTCAAACTCAACGGATGGGAAAGCGACCAGGCAAGCGGAGCTGAGCTTTCCGTCAACAACTTCGACAACCTTGACATGGTAGAGAGTCGGGTAATCAGCAAGGTGAAAGGCACAGTAGACCATTATGGCGAGACCTACAGCAGCGCCACCATCAAGGAGCTGAACCCACAGATTTTCCAATGGCTCGACCTCATGGACCTCAACGTATGGATCATCCTCGCCCTGATGCTCATCGTGGCAGGCGTGACGATGATCAGCGGCTTGCTCATCATCATCCTGGAACGCACCTCGATGATAGGCATCCTGAAGGCTTTGGGCGCACGCAATAAGACCATCCGCCACACCTTCATGTGGTTTGCCGTCTTCATCATCGGCAAGGGAATGCTCATCGGCAATGTCCTGTCTTTAGGACTCTTAGCGCTTCAGCAAGCCTTCGGCATCATCAAGTTGGACGCACAGACCTATTATGTGAGCACCGTTCCCGTAGAGATCAATGCCTTGTATATCGTGGCGCTCAATGTGGCAACACTCCTCATCAGCGTCTTCATGCTGGTGGCACCCAGCTACCTCATCTCACATATCCATCCAGCCAAATCGATGCGATATGAATAATCACAACAGCATTATAGCCCACATTCATGGGCTATAATGCAAGAAAAACCACTTTTTTTCCCTTTTTATTCATTTTGTGCACATATTTTTTTGTTGTGTGCAGAAATTAATGTATCTTTGCACAAAATTTTGTAAACTGTGCAATGAATTCAATACCAAGTTTCAACTCGTATATTGAGCAAAGCATCATCAATAATTGGCATTTGGATGCTCTTACCGATTACAAAGGAGCAACACTGCAATATCATGATGTAGCCAGAAAGATAGAAAAGCTCCACATCCTGTTCGAGAACAGCGGTGTGATAAAGGGCGACAAGATAGCTGTTTGCGGACGAAATAGCAGCCAGTGGGCAGTAGCCTTCCTGGCCATTGTTACCTATGGTGCCATCGTGGTTCCTATACAGAATGAGTTCAAGCCCGAACAGATTCACAATATCGTAAACCACAGCGAGAGCAAGATGCTCTTCGTGGGCGATGTAGTAGCCACAGAAATCAATGCCGAAGAGATGCCCTCGCTCGAAGGTATCGTCTATCTTCCCGATTTCTCGCTCGTCCTTTCCCGTTCTGAGAAACTCACTTATGCCCGCGAACATCTCAATGAAATCTTCGGACACAAGTATCCCAAATATTTCCGCAAAGAACATATCAAGTATCATGTTGACGACCCTGAGGAGTTGGCAATGATCAACTATACCAGCGGTACTACAGGTTTCTCTAAGGGAGTGATGCTGCCCTATCGTGCCCTCTGGGGCAACTTAGACTATCTCATGGACACCGTAAAACCCAAGATAGGCAAGAACTGCAACATCCTCTCCACCCTGCCCATGGCTCACATGTACGGGTTGATGACCGAGTTTATCTTCAATATCGTATTGGGCAACCACATCTTCTTCCTCACCCGCCAGCCCAGCCCTACACTGATTTCCGAGGCTCTCAACGAGACGAAGCCCGACATCATCTTCGCCGTGCCATTGGTGATCGACAAGATCGTAAGAAAGCATGTGTTCCCACGCGTGCAGACCAACTGGGTCAGACTGCTTACCAGCATGCCTGTACTGAGCAAGCGCATCAAGGAGAAGATACGCGAGTTTGTGCTGGGCGAGTTTGGCGAGCATCCTTACGAGGTCGTAGTAGGCGGTGCGCCTCTCAACAAGGAGATAGAGAACTTCTTTGTCAGCATCGGCTTCCCCATCGCCATGGGTTACGGAACCACCGAGACAGCTCCCCTCATCACCTTTGCCCATCAGGACGACTACGTGGCAGGAAGTTGTGGCGTAGCTGTGAAGCACATGGAGGTAAAGGTGCTGAGCGACGACCCACAGAACGTGCCTGGCGAGTTGGTTTGCCGTGGCATCAATGTGATGAAAGGATACTACAAGAATCCCGAGGCTACCCATGCTGTCATCGACAAGGACGGTTGGTTCCATACTGGCGACCTGGCCACCATGAGCGCCGACGGACATTTCTTTATCAAGGGACGCAGCAAGAATATGCTCTTAGGTGCCAACGGACAGAACATCTACCCCGAAGAGATAGAAGACAGACTCAACTCTATGGCATTGGTCAGCGAGAGCATCATTGTTCAGCGAAACAACAAACTCGTGGCGCTGATTCACCCCGACTATGACGAGGCTTCATCCATGGGCTTTACCGCTGAGGACCTGGAGCACATCATGGATCAGAACCGTGTGGAACTCAACTCCCAGATGCCATCGTTTGCCAAGATTTCCGGCATTCAGATACACGAGAACGAGTTTGAGAAGACTGCCAAGAAATCCATCAAGCGCTACCTGTATCAAGAGGCAGCCTCATAAACCACTTAGACAATTCTATTAGAATACAAGCATATGGAGATACCAAGCTTTAATGCACTTATCCAAAAGAGCATCATCGACCATTGGGACATGGATGCTCTTACCGACTACAAGGGAGCTACCTTGCAGTATCACGATGTAGCACGCAAAATAGAGAAATTGCACATCATGTTCGAGAATTCTGGCGTAGTAAAAGGTGACAAGATTGCCCTTTGCGGCAGAAACAGCGCCAACTGGGCAGTGGCCTTCCTGGCAACTCTTACCTATGGAGCTGTCGCCGTGCCTATCCTGCACGAGTTTATGCCAGAGCAAATCCATAACATCGTCAACCATAGCGATGCCAAACTGCTGTTTGTGGGCGATGTCGTTGCCACACAGATTGACGCTACCAAGATGCCCGGATTAGAGGGAATCATCTATATACCCGACTATTCCCTGGTGGTATCACGTACCGACAAACTCACCTATGCACGCGAGCATCTCAACGAGATGTTCGGTATCAAGTTCCCTAAGTATTTCCGCAAGGAACACGTACATTATTATATTGAGGAGAACCCTGACCAGATAGCGCTCATCAACTACACCAGCGGTACTACAGGCTTCTCCAAGGGTGTCATGGTGCCTTACCGTGCACTCTGGAGCAACTTCGACTTTGCTATGAGTGTATTGCCCAAGGAGATCAAGGCTGGCGACCCTATCATCAGCATTCTTCCACTGGCTCACATGTATGGTATGGCGTTCGAGTTCCTCTTCGAGGTTCTTTCCGGTTGCCACATATTCTTCCTCACCCGCATACCAAGTCCGGCTATCATCGCCGAGGCTTTCAGCCGCATCAAGCCAGCCATCATCATTGCTGTGCCGCTCATCATCGAGAAGATTATCCGCAAGAAGGTGTTCCCCAAGATTCAGAACAACCGCATGCGTATGCTTCTCCACATGCCTGTCATCAGCAAGAAGGTGCGCGAGAAGATATGCGAACAGGTGACACAGGCCTTCGGAGGCAACTTCTACGAGATTATCATCGGTGGTGCTGCCTTCAACAAGGAGGTGGAGAGCTTCCTGCATGGCATTGGTTTCAAATACACCGTGGGCTATGGTGCCACAGAGTGTGCGCCTATCATCTGCTATGAGGACTACAAATATTTCGTACCGGGTTCTTGCGGCAAGGCTGCCAAGAACATGATGGTGAAGATCGACAGTCCTGACCCCGAGAATGTTCCTGGTGAGATCCTGGCAAAGGGTCCTAACGTGATGTTGGGATACTACAAGAACGAGGAAGCCACACGCAACACTATCGACAAGGACGGATGGTACCACACCGGCGACCTTGGCACAATGGATGGCGACGGCAATGTCTACATCAAGGGCCGCAGCAAGAACATGCTCTTGGGTGCCAGCGGTCAGAACATCTATCCTGAGGAGATCGAGGACAAGCTCAACTCTTTAGCACTCGTGAGCGAGAGTGTGGTGAAACAGAAGGGCAACAAGCTCATTGGCTTGGTACATCCCGACTACGACGAGGCTCAGACACTCAACTTAGGCGAGAAAGAGCTGATGGATATCATGGAGCAGAACCGCCAGGAGCTCAACACCATGGTTCCTGCCTACTGCAAGGTGTCAGAGATAAGAATCCACAAAGAGGAATTCGAGAAAACTCCTAAGAAGAGTATCAAGCGATTCCTGTATACTGAATAAAGGAGTTAAGGAGTTAAGACAAATGCTTTGCAGAAATATTGAATGCGAAATTTCAATAACCAAAAAGTCCTGCTTCACAATGATGAAGCAGGACTTTTTGGTTATTACATCTTTATAGCAACACACCCGAACGGATGCGGGACAATGTCTCGGGAGTCATTTGCAGATAGCTGGCAATGTATGTCAATGGAGCACGCAACACCACCTGAGGACTCAGTTCGCACAGACGCTTGTATTTGTTGGGCGCAGTCTCGAAACGCATCAGGTCGGCATGAACCTGCGACTGGATGAGACTCTCCTCCAGAATCTTACGATACAACATCTGAATGTTGACATTGCGGATGGCGGCAGCCTCCAGTTTCGACTTAGGCAAGATATAAACCAGGGTAGCCTCAAGAGCCTCCACCTGAAGACGAGTAGGCTCCTCCTTGAAAAGACTCTCGATACACATAAAGATGGTATGGTCGACACCCAGATGCTCGGTCACCTCCTTGCCATTCTTATTATAGAACTGACGCACAAGACCCTTCTCGATATAAGAGATACCACGACACACCTCACCTTCCGTAAGGATCATCTCGCCCTTGCCATATTTCACTGGCTCCAGGATGCCCTCCAGGATGTCGAGCTCGTCGTGAGTCATCGTACTGTACTTACGCGCCAACTCCCTGGCAATATCACGCTTGGGAGTAATCGTCCTTAAATCATTCATTATTCTACCTCCTTGATTTATGTTGCTTGATAGCTTTTATCTTACTTGAAATGGTTAGTCGAGTTTCAATACGGCAAGGAATGCCTTCTGTGGCACTTCCACATTACCGATCTGCTTCATACGCTTCTTACCCTTCTTCTGCTTCTCCAACAGTTTGCGCTTACGGCTTACGTCACCACCATAACACTTGGCTGTAACGTCCTTACGTACCTGCTTGATGGTTTCGCGTGCCACAATCTTGGCACCGATGGCAGCCTGGATAGCGATGTCAAACTGCTGACGGGGTATCAGGTCTTTCAACTTCTCACACATTCTGCGACCAAAGGCAACTGCATTCTCACGGTGGGTCAGGGTACTCAGGGCATCCACAGGCTCACCGTTGAGCAGAATGTCGAGCTTCACCAGGTCGGAAGGACGGAAGCTGTCTATGTGATAATCGAAGGAAGCATATCCCTTGGAGATGCTCTTCAGCTTATCATAGAAGTCGATAACGATTTCGCCAAGAGGCAGCATGAAGTGCAGCTCCACACGGTTGCCACTCACATACTCCTGCTTGATGAGCTCGCCTCGCTTGTCGAGACAAAGTTTCATGATAGGACCAATATAGTCGCACGATGTGATGATGGTGGCGCGGATATAGGGCTCCTCAATATGGTCGATCATCGTTGGGTCGGGCAGTCCCGAAGGATTGTGCACCTCTTTCTCGCCGCCCTGCTTGTCGTATACCATATAGGATACGTTGGGCACGGTGGTGATGACGTCCATGTTGAACTCGCGGTCGAGTCGTTCCTGTATGATCTCCATGTGGAGCAGACCCAAGAAGCCACAACGGAAACCGAAGCCCAAAGCCACAGAGCTCTCCGGCATAAAGGTGAGACTGGCATCATTGAGCTGCAGCTTCTCCAACGAGGCACGCAGGTTCTCGTAGTCGCTGGGGTCTATGGGATAGACACCGGCAAAGACCATAGGCTTCACCTCCTGGAAACCGGCAATGGCTTTCTCGCAGGGACGTGCAACATGGGTAATGGTATCACCCACCTTTACCTCAGTGGCGTTCTTGATACCCGAGATGATATATCCCACCTCGCCTGTTCCCAGCTCGTTGCGGGCTATCATGTCCATCTTCAGCACACCGATCTCGTCGGCATCATATTCCATTCCGGTGTTGAAGAACTTCACCTTGTCGCCCTTGCGGATGGTTCCGTTCTCTATCTTGAAGTAGGCGATGATGCCACGGAAGGAGTTGAACACAGAGTCGAAGATCAGTGCCTGCAAAGGTGCCTTGTCGTAACCCTCGGGATGAGGCACACGGTTCACCACAGCCTCGAGCACATCCTCTACGCCCTCTCCTGTCTTTCCTGAGGCACGCAGAATCTCCTCGCGCTTGCATCCGATGAGTTCTACGATCTCGTCCTCCACCTCCTCGGGCATGGCCGAAGGCATGTCTATCTTGTTGATGACAGGAATGATTTCCAAGTCGTGATCTATGGCCATATAAAGGTTGGAGATGGTCTGCGCCTGCACACCCTGTGTGGCGTCAACTACCAGGAGCGCTCCCTCGCAGGCTGCGATGGAACGTGAAACCTCGTAAGAGAAATCCACGTGTCCCGGAGTATCAATGAGGTTGAGGATATAGGTTTGTCCGTCATTTGCCTTGTACTCCATCTGGATGGCATGGCTCTTGATGGTGATACCTCTCTCTCGCTCCAAATCCATGTCGTCGAGCATCTGACCCTCAGTGATCTTGATGGTCTGTGTCTTCTCCAACAATCGGTCTGCCAGGGTACTTTTACCATGGTCTATATGTGCAATAATACAGAAATTTCGTATTTTGTTGATATTCTCCATAAATATTTATACTTTAGGATGCAAAATTACCTTATTTTTAGGAGAAAACCAATTTTTTTCGCGCTTTTTTTTCGCATTTACTCAACTTTAGCAAGTTCAGAAGTTAGAGAAGTTGGAGCTTCTGACAGAAAAATCAGGGTCAAATGTTGCAGGATTACGAATTTTGCAGTAACTTTGTGACAAAATTCAAAAACGAAGAAAAAAAGATGAAAAAGATTTTATTCGGTATCATGACTCTTGCCCTCATGGCATCATGCACTGAGAGCATGGAAGACAGGGCTGTACGCGAAGCCCGCGAATACACAGAGAAGGTATGTCCCACCCCTTACATCAACGACAGCCGTACCGACAGCGCTGTGTTTGACAAGGACTCACGCACTTATATTTATTATCTCAGCTTGCGCAACAAGGCTGACAATGCCGAGGCGATAGCCCTGAACCGTAACAAACTGCACAATATGCAGAAACAGGCACTCGACAACAACCCGGCACTCAAGAGCTATAAGGAAGCCCACTTCTCCTTCCGTTTCATCTACCGTTCGGCTTCCAATCCCCAGAAAATTTTGTTGGACGATACGTTCAAGTACTAAAGCTTGAACATATCGCCATGCTAAATTAATATCCCATTTGCTGAAGGGCAGTAGCCAACTGGTCTGGACAACTGGTTGGCTTGTTGCCGCAGGTGATGCCTTTCAGTCGGGCTATCACGTCCTTGGCCTTCATGTTTCTTATCAGAGCGCATACGCCCTTGGTGTTGCCGTCACAACCACCGATAAACTCAGCATCCCTTACTGTTCCGTCCTCATCCACACTGATGCAGATGTACTTTGAACAGGTGCCGTGTGTCTGATAGGTGACCTTCTTCAACGTCTTGTTCTGATTGTCTTGTAATTCCATATTTGTCTTTGTATAAAAAGGGGGAAGCCTTCACTGAATGAACAACTTCCCCCGGTATTTTCTATAGATAAAGTCTTATTCTGCCTCCTCAGAAACCTCTGGCTTCATGTTGGTATAGACGGTCTGAACATCGTCAAACTCCTCCAGCTTCTCCACCATCTTGTCGATAGTCTCACGCTCCTCAGGAGTAACGTCCTTCAGGTCGTTAGGGATATAGGTGAACTCAGCACCGGTCACCTCGAAGCCCTCAGCCTCCAAGTGCTTCTGGATGTCGCCGAAGCTTGTAGGAGCACCGTAGATAGTGACCTCGTTGTTCTCCTCATCCTCGTCGAACTCATCCTCTACACCATAGTCGATCAGGTCGAGAATCATCTCGTCCATATCCATGCCTTCCTTCTTCTTGAAGGTGAACACAGCCTTGTGGTCGAAGAGGAAAGAAAGAGAACCTGTGGTACCCATGTTGCCATTGAACTTATTGAACACTGAGCGCACGTCACCTACGGTACGTGTGGTGTTGTCTGTCAATGTGTCAACGAAGATGGCAACACCGTGAGGACCATATCCCTCGTAAGTCACCTCCTTGTAATCGCTTGTATCCTTACCACAAGCGTTCTTGATGGCACGTTCGATGTTATCCTTAGGCATGTTCTCACGCTTACAGTTGGCGATGATAGCACGCAAGGTAGGGTTGTTCTCTGGCTCTGGACCGCCAGCCTTTACTGCAATTGCAATCTGCTTACCTAACTTAGTAAATGTCTTGGCCATGTGGCCCCATCTTTTCAGCTTTGTAGCCTTACGATATTCAAATGCTCTTCCCATTGGAATAAAATTTAATATGTTTTGTTATTATACTTATTATATGATGTGAAGGAGTTAACTCCAAAATTATCTCAATTCAGCATTCAACTTGCCTGTGAGGTTGGCAATGAGTTTCTTCATGATGGCATCGATCTGCTTGTCGTTGAGAGTCTTCTCCTCGTCCTGCAGGATGAAGTTCACTGCGTAGCTCTTCTTGCCCTCTGGCAGGTTCTTGCCCTCATACACGTCGAAGAGAACCACACTCTTGAGGAGCTTCTTCTCTGTCTGACGGGCGATCATCTCTATCTGCTCAAACTCCACACTCTTGTCGACCAGGAGTGCCAGGTCGCGGCTTACAGAAGGATACTTGCTGATATCGGTATAGGTGAGGCTCACCTTCTTGATGGCCTTCATCAGGTTGTCCCAGTGAACATCGGCATAGAACACGTCCTGCTCGATATCGAAAGCCTTCTTCAGCTTCAGGCTCAGGATACCCATCTCTACCAATACCTTTCCGGCACGGGTCTCATACTGCACACCCTTTGAGAAGATATTGTTGTCGCTGTGCTTCAGCACCACATTGTTCTGTGGCATACCCACACGGCGCAGGATGTTCTCCACCACAGCCTTCAGTTCGTAGATGTTGCTCTGCTCGTCGGCATGAGCCCAGTTGCCTTCTACGCGCTTACCGGTGATGAAGAGCGAGATGTGACCTTCCTGGCTGTAGGCCTTGATAGGATTCTCGGCATCCCATTTCTCCTTATTATATAAATAGGTGTTGCCCACCTCGAAGAACTTCAGGTTTTGGCTCTTGTGGTTGATGTTGCGCGACACACTCTCCAGTCCACCGAAGAGCATGGTCTGACGCATCACTCCCAGGTCGGCACTCAGAGGGTTCATCACCTTCACGGTGTGCTCGTCGGGATATGCGTTGAGCTCGAAGTCGGTATAATAGCTTGCCTTGGTGAGCGAGTTGTTCAGTATCTCCATGAAGCCCTCGCCTACCAGCTGCTCTGCCACGATGTTCTGGGTGTGGTAGTGCTTGTCTTCCTCGCCCTGTACGGTGAGCGAGCTCTTCAACTGGGTAGGAATCTCCACGTTGTTGTATCCGTAGATGCGCAGGATGTCCTCCACCACGTCGCAAGGACGCTGCACGTCAACACGGAAAGCTGGAACGAGGAGGTCGAGGCCCTCGGCGTCTTCCTTCACAATCTTCATCTCCAATGAGGTGGCGATATTCTTGATGGTCTCTGCACCGATTTCCTTACCGATGAGACGGTGTGCATACTCATAGTTCAGGCGCACAGAGAAATCCTGGATAGGCTCTGGATATACGTCCTTGATCTGCATGCTGATCTTTCCGCCTGCCAACTGTTTGCAGAGGATGGCAGCCTGCTTGAGGGCATAAATCTGTCCGTTGGGGTCTACACCGCGCTCAAAACGATAGCTGGCGTCGGTGCTCAGTCCGTGACGGCGGGCACTCTTGCGAATCCATGTTGGATGGAAGTAGGCACTCTCCAACACCACACTCTTGGTGGTGTCGTAGGTTCCCGAACCCTTACCGCCAAAGATACCTGCGATACACATAGGCTCCTCGGCGTTGCAGATGCTCAGGTCGTGCTCGCCCAGGGTATGCTCCTCACCGTCGAGGGTCACAAACTTGGTTCCCTCTGGCTGGGTGCGTACCACGATCTTATGTCCTGTCACCATGTCGGCATCAAAGCAGTGCAGTGGCTGTCCGTAAGCCATCATAATATAGTTGGTGATGTCCACGATGTTGTTGATAGGACGCAAGCCGATGATGTTCAGCTTGTCCTGCAGCCACTTAGGACTCTCCTTCACCTCACAGTCGGTGATGCTCACACAGGCATAGCGCTTGCAGGCTTCGGTGTTCTGAATCTCCACCTCGATAGGCAGGTCCTCGTTGTCGACAACGAACTCATCGCACGAAGGACGATGCATACAGGTCTGATATCCGTTCTGCTTCAGCCACGCATAGAGGTCGCGTGCCACTCCCCAATGACCCAGGGCATCAGCTCGGTTGGCTGTGATGTCTATCTCGATGAGCCAGTCGCTCTCCAAGTGATAATACTCTGCTGCCGGCTGACCTACGGGAGCATCCTCTGGCAGCACGATGATGCCGTCGTGAGAGGTTCCTACTCCTATCTCGTCCTCGGCACAGATCATGCCGAGACTCTCCACGCCGCGAAGCTTGCTGCGCTTGATGGTGAAACTCTTGTCGCCGTCGTAGAGCACGCAGCCCAGGTCGGCTACGATGACTTTCTGTCCTGCTGCCACGTTGGGGGCACCGCATACAATCTGCTGGGGCTCGCCCTTGCCCAAATCTACAGTAGTGACATGGAGGTGATTGCTATTGGGATGCATCTCGCATGTCAACACTTTACCTACGTAAAGACCCTTCAGTCCTCCCTTGATGGACTGTACTTCTTCCAAAGCATCGACTTCGAGACCGCAAGAAGTCAGCGCGTCCGCTGTCTCCTGGGGAGTAAGGTCGAAATCGACGTATTCTTTAAGCCATTTGTATGAAACGTTCATTATAATGATTTTTATTGTATTCTATAAAACTTTGCAAAATTACAAAAAAAACTACATTTAGACGAAAAAAAATTCCTATATTTGCAGAAATTAAAGATTAAATGAAGATTTCTGGCGCAAAGACAGTCCTCAGAAGGCGAAAGTTCTTCAATTCGTGCCCCACTCAGGCTCTCTGCTTGATGCTTGTGTCGGGCATTGTCATTGCGCACTTCCACGTCGTCACCCTTCCTCCCTCCTACTGGCTGCTCATCATGCTCGCCGCCTCTGCCTTCGCCATCTTGGTGAAGAACGAGCTGCACAAGTCGCTCCTCATCCTCGCCGCCTTCCTGATAGCCGGCGCCCTACTCACCTCTCTGCAGGAAGAGCAGAACCGACAACCCGCAGCGACGCGTTCCTACAGCCATCTGTCGGCGCTCGACCGCACCCGCCTGAAGGCTCTCAGTCTGCGAAGCGAACTCACAGAACGCATTGGCAGCCAGCATCTTGCATCGCAGCAGCAAGCCATCATCACCGCCATGACACTGGGCGAGAAAGGCAGCCTCAGCAAGGACACCCGACAAACCTTCAAGGCCTCGGGTGCCAGCCATATCCTGGCCATCAGCGGACTGCATATCGGCATCATCTTTCAGCTCTTCATCCTCCTGGCAGGAGGCAGAAAACGATGGCGGCTCATCGCCGTACCCATCAGCGTGACTGCCATCTGGGCATACGTGTTCCTCATCGCCCTGCCTGCCAGTGCCGTCAGGGCTGCCTCAATGATCAGCATCTACAGTTTCGCCCTGCTAACCAGACGCAACTCGACGGCTGTGAGCAACCTGACTCTCGCTGCCATCGTGATGCTCATCATCCAGCCTCTCCACCTCTTCGACATCAGCTTTCAGCTGTCCTTTGCCGCCGTGCTGTCCATCCTGTTGCTCTACAAGCCCATCTACAGCCTTCTGCCTGCCTCGGTCACCCGCCGCAAGCCCTTGGGCTGGGCATGGGCAATGGTGGCGATATCGGTGGCTGCCCAGGTGGGAACCACACCGCTGGTGTGCTATTATTTCGGCAACATCGCCTGCTATTCCGTACTCAGCTCGTTTGTCGCCATTCCCGCTGCCACGGTCATCATCTATGTCAGCCTGTCGCTGCTGCTCTCGTTCTTCCTCCTGCCGGGATTCTCCCTGCTACAAGGCGGACTGGCATACCTGCTGAGCCTCACCACCTCTGCCACCCAGCATGCCCTGCAGCTGATAGTCATGCTGCCGGGAGCCTGCATAGAGGGGATAAAAATAAGCATCCTGCAATTAGGCCTCATCTATATTGCCATCATTGCAGGATGCTTGCTTATTCAAAAACTTCATCGATGCCTTCTTCACCGAATTCATCTTCCGTCTGACTCGCACAGGGATTATAGTCAGCAGGAATGTCAAACTTCTCCATCGGACTGAAGCCCAGCGTTGGGTCGGCATAAACCTTCTTCATGAAGATGGCCCAGATGGGGAGCGCCATCGTGGCTCCCTGTCCCATACTCATGGAGTCGAAGTGGATGTCGCGGTCCTCGCCTCCCACCCAGCAGCCTGTCACCAACTGCGGCGTGAAGCCAATGAACCATCCGTCACTGTTGTTGTTGGTGGTTCCCGTCTTCGCTCCTATCTGTCCCTCCATGTTGTAGCGGTACCTCAGTCGTCCCGCCGTACCCTGGTCTACCACGCCCATCAGCATGGTAAGCATCTTCATGGCGTTGTCGGCGCTGATCACCTCGTTCATGCGGGGCTGGAAGGTGGCTATCGTGTTGCCTTCGTTGTCCTCGATGCGGCTCACAAAGAGCGGCGAGGTCCTGATGCCGTGGTTGGCAAAGGCGGTATAGGCGCTCACCATCTCCGACACACTCACCTCGCAAGGACCCAGACAGAGACTCATCGAGGCATGGATGTCGGGATTGTTGATGCCGTAATCGCGCAGTAGCTGCACAAACTGCTGTGGGTTCAGCTTGCTCATCAGATAAGCGCTGATCCAGTTGTTACTCTGTGCCAGACCCCACTTCAGCGGAACCATCTGTCCATAGCGCGAATGGTTGGCGTTGCGGGGTGTCCAGCGTCTGCCTGCCACGATATAGGTCTGCTGACGGTTGGGCGCCATGTCGCAGGGGGTGAATCCGTTCTCCATCGCCAGACTGTAGAGGAATGGCTTGATGGTGGAACCCACCTGTCGGCGTCCCAGGCTCACCATGTCGTACATGAAATGTGTATAGTCGAGACCGCCCACATAGGCTTTCACGGCTCCCGTCTTGGGATCCATGCTCATGAAGCCCGAACGCAGGAAACCCTTGTAGTAGCGTATGGAGTCGAGCGGACTCATCAGGGTGTCGATGTCGCCATGATAGGTAAAGACGGTCATCTCCACCTTCTTTCTGAAGGCGTCGTGTATCTCCTCGGGCGAATAGCCTGCCGCCTTCATGGTGCGGTAGCGCTCGCTCTGGGTGATGGATCGGTTCAGGATGGAGCGTATCTGATTGGGCGTCAGCTTGTCGGAGAAGGGAGCACTGGGCTTGGGCTTGTTCTCACGGTCGAAGGCGGGCTGCAGATAGCCTGCCACATGCTTGTAGACTGCCTCCTCGGCATATTTCTGCATACGGCTGTCTATCGTGGTGAACACTCTCAGACCGTCGGCATAGACGTTATAGGGTGTGCCGTCCTTCTTGAAGTTCTTGTTGCACCAGCCATAGAGGGGATCTGTGTCCCAGGCTATCGAGTCGATGACAAACTGCACTCTGTTCCACGAAGGATAGTCGGAGCGCACGGGGCGCTTGGCGGTCATATACTGGCGGAGGAACTCGCGCAGATAGGTGGCTGTGCCGTCCTTATGGTCGGTACGGTGGAAGTCGAGGGTAAGGGGTTCGGCAGAATACTTGGCGTACTCCGAGCGGTTCATATAGCCTGCCTTCACCATCTGCTGCAACACCACGTTTCTTCGTTCCCGACAGCGGTCGGGATAGCGCACGGGGTTGAAGAGCGAGGGGTTCTTGCAGAGTCCGATGAGGGTGGCTGCCTCGCACACCGTCAGGTCTTTGGGCTCTTTGTTGAAGTAAGTGTTGGCAGCGGTCTTGATGCCCACCGCATTGTGCAGGAAGTCGAAGTAGTTGAGATAGAGGGCGATGATCTCCTGCTTGGTGTAATAACGCTCCAGCTTGACGGCTATCACCCACTCTATGGGTTTCTGGAAGAAGCGCTGCACGGTGCTGCTGGCTGTCTCGCTATACAACTGCTTCGCCAACTGCTGGGTGATGGTGGAGCCTCCTCCGGCATTGGTTTGTCCCATGAGTCCTCGCTTCACGATGGCTCGGCCCAGGGCACGGAAGTCAATGCCTGAGTGCTCATAGAAGCGCTCGTCCTCTGTGGCAACGAGTGCCTCTACGAGGTGGGGCGACATCTTGTCGTAAGGGATCACGATTCTGTTCTCCTTGTTCAGGTTCCAGGTTCCCAACACCTTGCCGTCAGATGAATACACCTGTGTGGCAAAGCGGTTGATGGGGTTCTGCAAGTCCTCTATCTCGGGCATATAGCCTATCAAACCATTCCAAACGGCTACAAAGCCCAGGATACAGAACAGAATGCCTGCACCCAACAAAGCCCATAATATGTGGATGAATCGTTTTCTCATTTATTTCTTTATCAGTTTATCTTGCAAAGATACACAAAAAATATCGTAACACAAAAGAAATTAAGAGAAATCCGCATTTTAAGAAAGTTTTTTTTGCCCTCTGCCAATACTGCCGTTATGCCGGGCAAAAAACAAAATTGGGGATTAGAAGCACTTTTTCTAATCCATTTTTCTCGCATCCCCCTTATTATTAATACTTTATACCATTTTCTCGCGTTGTTTATATATAAATGTTGAAATGAATCGGCACGGCAGCAGTTTTGGTAGTAATAACTGTTCAAAAAGGGTAGTAATTTTTGTTTTCATCCACTTTTTGTGTTGTGGATTTGGTCGGGTTTTGCGAAGTGCATCCACAGGGGATGCGCCTTTTTTGGGAGTGCCCAAATCCCCTATTTTTTGCCCCGCATCCCCTGTTTTGGGCCCCGCATCCCCTGTTTTGGGGTAGCAAACCCTTATTTCTCCACTTTATTCGTTTTCTTTTACATCGTTTTCGCGATTTTCTTCATGTTTATTCATGAATTATGCGCATTTCCCGATTTTTTGTCAAATTTTCTTTTCGCACCAAACACAAAATGGCAGTTTTTCAGGGTGTGTGGCGCTTATTTGCAACTGTTGAGTTCAGCATAATAGTTACCATTTCCCGGTAAGTCACTGAGACGGCTCAATGACTTACCGGGAAATCTCTGTTAGTCATTGGCTGGTCTGAATAACCTATCGGGCGAGACCTTTGCGTGAAGCCGTGAACGTCTATAATAATATATATATATTCTTTTATATGTTTTTATGGCATTACCCATACTGCTGTTTTCTTTCTTTATTTATTTTCTTTCGCGTATGCGTATAAAGCAAGAAACGAGGGTTCACCCTTCACATCTGCGCCGGAAGCCCGATAAACAGAGGGGATTCATGGCGTGAACCCTCCCTTCACAGGTATTCACCGAAACGTCACAAATGGCGTAAAACGGTGAACCCTTTGTGACAGAAAAGCCCAAAATGTGAACGCTTTTTTTTGCAAAAGACGCAAGCAGCACGCCCTGAAAGGGCAGAAGCTCTTAGCCCAGGGCAACACCCTGGGTATAAAGCAATTAGCAGGACAAAAGACGCAAGCAGCACGCCCTGAAGGGGCAGAAGCTCACAGCCCAGGGCAACGCCCTGGGTATAAGGCAATTAGCAACGCGCCCTGTAAGGGCAAAAGCTTTAAAACTCCAGGCATTTTTTAAAGCTTCTGCCCCTACAGGTAGGGTGTGTGGGACAAACATTCGAAAGAGGAATATGACAACAGAATCATGGGAGCGAATGCGACAAACGTGGGAGCGAAAAAAGAGAAAAAACAGCAGAAAAAGGATAGATTCTCAGAAAAAATGATTATCTTTGCAAAATGAAAAAATAAGCCTTGACAGAGCTTTCTGCACCGCTTGAAGTAGAAGTGACTGACCTTCTCAGGGAAGATAATATAGACTGATAAAATGGCAACAGACAATAAAGACAACAAATCCCATACATTCCGCTCGATTTAAGAAAAAATAATATAACTTTGAACCAAATTTCCCATCTAAATGAAGATATCATCCATATTAAAACAGAAGCGGACATGGAGCATCATGCTTTTCTATGTTCTGGCGGTATTAATAAGAGTCGTCTCAACCCGCTTTGAGACCATAGACCCATCCCACGTCAAATTGTGGGATTTCGTAGGTGGCTTGAGTCCACTCATAGGCGCGATTGTCGTTATCTTGGCGCTTCGAAGAAAAATGAAGACATCTCTTTTTGGTACATCGGTCACCAAGAGCATCCTCACATTGGCGGTGCCTTTTGTTCTGTTTGGCATTGTTGATTACAAGGAGATTGGACTCTGTTTGTGGTTATTGTTTGTATATCTGCTCTATGCCTTCTTCGAAGAGGTGGGCTGGCGTGGATACCTTTATAGCGAACTAATTGGCTGCAAAATCATTCACCGACTACTGCTCACCACTTTGCTTTGGTTCTTTTGGCATTGCAGAGCATGGCAAATAGGGGATGTGGGCTTCTTTGCCTTGTTGCTCCTTGCTTCTTTTGGTCTTGACAAGCTTATCCGTGATACGCATTCTCTTATATTGGTGGCCTGCTTCCATGGTCTGTTCAATTTTTATTTCAAATGCCTCTCCGACCCAAGCCATTGGTCGTCAATCGTTTGTCTCGTCATCACCATCATGCTGTGGCTCTACATTTGGTATGGGCCAAAAGTCAAGATTTGCTGGAGATAATGTAATGATTGGGACAAAAATACAAAAAGAAAGGAATACTTTATGTATTATTAGAATGGTAATATGATAGATTATATATTTTATAGAGTATATTGGGCTTATAACAAAAAAAGAGAGTCCGCAAAGTTTCTTAGCCCATTGTATATGGCAATGGTCTTTGCGTTTTTCTTTTTCCCATTCGCATTATTTTTGTGCGAACTATTAAGGGATTCATACCATAGAAATGATGGATATTTGTTATCCATTTATCTACTAATGATATTAATATACTCTTATTTAAGATTTTTCCCTAACAAAAAGATATGGTTGATAAATAAAAAATTCGAAGGGAATGGTTATAATTATAAGATTCCTGATTGGTGTTTTTTCGTGGTTCTTCCATTATCCATAGTTTGGGGAATTATAACATACTCTCTTTTGGTAAAGTTTTTCATAAAACCTTTTGCCTTGAGAGGTATTATAT
>ERZ773170.449-NODE-449-length-41969-cov-12.170969_pt1 | contig 41969 bp, 39 predicted proteins | sample MGYA00581002_ERZ773170 | MGnify/ENA primary metagenome ERZ773170 (study PRJEB29015, sample SAMEA2737811) | human gut metagenome | biome: human gut; feature: human-associated habitat; material: faeces | place: China | collected 2012 ... | reverse complement strand
ATATCTTTTATATCAATCATTATAACACATATGTTCGTATTCGTGTGTCATAAGGACAAAAAAACAGGCAATTCATCACGTCCTTAAAAGAACGTGTTTCCTTGCACACTTTCAAAAACAATTCGTCGTCTTTAATCCGCCCGACTTTGTTCTTGCGTTCGTCTTCATGGTCATTCAACGCAATCTGAAGCTCATTTCTGTAAACGCCGAAATCGTCATTGACGATCCAAGGACCAATGCTGCTGGAAACGAATGCAGCCGAAATACTGCTCTAATTGCTTTTGCATATGACATCTCCTTGTAGCATAATTTCATTCATAATAACATATTTTATGTTATTTCTTTATAATCGACCTGGTTTTTATGCATATTTAGGTAAGGTATACGATTATTATTAATAAGTACAACCACATAATATGTATTGCAGTCAAATATCATAAACAAACCGACATTTTTATGTAAGTGAAAAGAAGTCCCCGAAGGAACTTCTTTCGCCACAAATCATATTCTTTTTTATCGAGGGAAGTCCGGTTGATGATCCTACTGTTTTACAAAATAGGAGTACAATGGGGGGTACAAATCCCATCCACATTTCCTAAAAGCCTTGATTTTAAGCCTTTTCAGCCAAAAGTACGATTTCTGGGCAAATTATAGCATATTGTTGCAAGTCTATTCTTACAATTCCATCAGAAAATGTTCATGCAACGCACGTTTCACCTGATCGAAATTACCTCGCTCCGGACATTGGATGGAAACAACCAATCCCTTCTCCGGGAGAATCGTTGTAATCTGTCCGAATGCGCCATCAGCACGATAGGATCCTGGATATGGACTGATCCAGAACTGATAGCCATATCCTACATGCCAAAGATCTGCAGATGGCTCGAAGGTAAATTTCGGGGTGGACACCTCCTGCACCCAGTCCTTGCTGACAATCTGCTCGCCCTTCCATTTACCCTCAGCCAGATACTCTCCCATCCGCTTGCCAACGGCCCGTTCTACCATATGAGCAGCCAGAATACTGTCGGCAGAGGAATAGCAGAATGCACTGCCTGGCTCCACAGGAACCGGCTGTGCCATCATATATTTCTCATAATCCGGTGCGCCGACGCCCGAACGTCTGTCCGCATTCATCAGAAGTGCCTTACCAAAGCCACTGGACATGCAGAGCAGATGTTTCAACTGAATCTTCTCCAGATTTGGATCCGGATTTGAAGGAAGTTTATCTTTAAACACTTCCGCCACATAATCTTCCAGGCTTAGTTTTCCCTCTTCAATTGCGAGTCCAACTGCTGTTACCGTAAAACTCTTGGTATGTGAATAAATATTTCTCGGTGCATTTGCTGCGTAGTGCATCTCACAGAGTACCTTGTTCTCATCTCCGACACTGATAGCTTCCAGCGGCAGATTGTGGCTGCTGGCATAACGATGAAATTCCAAAAACTTCTCTTCCAGTAACATAATACCTCTGTCCTTTCCGGCAATGATGTCAGTCCGATATAACCGATGCGACGTATCGCAAGGTTAAAACCAATCTATCTGATATCTCCAATCTGGTTCTATTATCTCATACACATCTCTGCATCTGTCGGCAGTGGCATCAGCGGTGCGGACGGCAGGGTCTGATACCAATAAGCAACACTGGTGTAATCATCGTAACGCGGTCCGGTCCAGCCCATGTTGTCGAGTGTCATACGAAACTTATTCTCAAAACGGATCGGGTCTGCAATATGGAAATGATACAGCAGGAATCTCTGCTGTCCGTTATAGAATTCCCGGTTGTCTCCATATATTGCATACATGCCGGTATATAAGCCGCTGAAGGTCTGATAGCTCTTGATGATGATGTCATTTCCAAATCCATAGGAACCGCCGAAGTAGTCTTCAGTTCCGGTATAATGGATAGACGGATACGGATCATCGTCCAGATACATGCGGGCTTCGCCTTCTACCCAACAGGTATTGTTGCCATTCATACCAGTTGCCAGAGTCACACCAATAAATTGTCCCTTGCCTTCGATTCCGTCAACGATTGTGTAGGTACGACCCTTCTGAACCGGGTGCTCTTGGCGATAGGTGGCATGGAAATAACCAGCCTCCGCCGGAATCTCCTGATAAGCTCCGGTGATAATATAATAGAGATTTTCATCCTTGTCACCACGGTTTTCCATCGTGATCCGAGCTCTCTTATGGAACGGCATCTCAAAATAGCTGTTATAGCCGCGACCAGGAGCTACCAGCATCATGGCAGAATTCAACACCGGATATTTGCCATCCCGATCCACGAAATTTTCATCATAGGCACATCCGAAGAATGCAGAGAGCGGAGCTTCCACAGACGGATATTCCTGATCATCCCAATACATACGGATGATAAAATGGTGCCCGACATATCCGGTAAACCACATATGCTGGATTACACCCGGTCCTGCAGCATCTACCAGAGTTACGGTTTCCCCTGCAGGAATCGTCACGGTCGGACGAAGCTTGGTGCAGTCACCGCCCCGGGAACCACCTGCGCGTACACCGGTTGGATTCTCTGCGGAAAATGCAAACGTTTTGGAGTTCTGAATCATACAATAGTTGTTCATATTCTTCTCCTCTCTGATCAAACCTAAATCATCTGAAATTATTGCTTACTACGCTATCGCGTTTCTCTATTCACTATAACATTTATCTCCCATGAAGTGACGGAATTACAGAATCATTCCGTCTGCGCCTTCTCATTTTCTTCCCGGATGATCTCCTTTAATTCTTTTCGCATCACATCCAGTGGAGCCTTCTGCCCGGTCCATAATTCGATCTGAGCAGCCCTCTGGAACTGGACATACCAATACCATTCAGGATTTTGCAGCCCTTCTTCTCAGCATTTTTCAGGAATGCGGTCTTGGACGGGTTGTAGCAGGCATCAAAATAAAACTGTCCTGGCCTGATTAGTTCAAATTTTCCTGTCCTTGTAATAATATTCTTTGTCGCGTTCGCCGATTTCACGCATCACGCGACACGGATTGCCGACTGCCACGACGTTTGCGGGAATGTCCTTCGTCACGATGCTGCCGGCACCGATAACGGTGTTGTCGCCGATCGAAACCCCGGGAACGACGACCGTTCCGGCACCGAGCCAACAATTTTTGCCGATATGGATTGGCATGTTGAACTGGCACCCTTTTTCGCGCAGCTCAGGCAAGACGGGATGTCCGGCAGATGCCAGCGTGACGTTTGGCCCGATCATCGTATGGTCGCCGACATAGATGTGCGTATCGTCAACCGCAGTCAGGTTGAAGTTGGCGTAAACGTGATTGCCGAAGTGGACGTGACGTCCGCCGAAGTTTGCATGAAACGGCGGTTCGATGTAGCACCCTTCGCCGATTTCGGCAAACATTTCCTTCAGAAGCTCCCTTCGTTTTGCCATTTCGGTCGGCCGCGTCTGGTTAAAATCATAAAGCCTGTCCAAACATTTCATTTGGAGTTTTGCCAATTCCTTGTCGTTTGGCAAATACAGTTCGCCATTGTGCATTTTTTCAAAAATTTCGTTCATTTGTTTCACCTCGTCATAAATACCGCTTACATTATAACGGTTATTGGTACAAATTGGCAATTACAATCTCTGGTTTTTTCGCAAAATTCAGTGCTCAATGAGCTTTTGTGCTACAATACTTTCAGACAATACGAAAGGAGCGACGGGACGCTTTTCCCGCAAACAACATTGAAACATATCGTAACCGGCATCATCGCCCCTGTCGATTCGGGCAAGACCACGCTGACGGAAGCCTTGCTCTACAAGGCAGGCGAACTCAAAAAACTCGGCAGAGTCGACAACGGAGATGCCTTTTTGGATTTTGAAGAACTTGAACGAAAACGCGGCATCACGATCTTTTCACACCAGGCGAATCTGACTTGGAAAAATCTGCAGCTGACTTTGCTCGACACCCCTGGTCACGTTGATTTCGTCTCGCAGACTGAACAGGTTTTGCGCGTGCTCGACTGTGCGATCATGGTCATTTCAGCCCGCGACCTGATCACGAGTCATGCCAGGACGCTCTGGAATCTGCTTGACTTCTACCATGTTCCGACGTTCGTCTTCGTCAACAAGCTTGATTTGAGCGAGCTTTCAAAAGCAGACATCGTGCAACGACTCAAACAGCTCGATCAGGGCATCGTGGCCTTCGACGGCACGGAAACAGAAGAACTCGCGGAACTTGACGACGCTCTTTTGGAAAAATACCTGGAAAACGATTCGATCGACCGAACGGACGTCTTAGCCTTGATCAAGCAGCGCAAAGCTTTCCCGTGCTTTTTCGGTTCTGCGCTCAAGCTTGAAGGAATCGATGCTTTGCTTCAAGGCCTTGCTGACTTTGCGCCGGAACTCGAATCTCGAAACGAATTCGGCGCGCGCGTCTTCAAAATTTCTCACACCGAAAAAAAAGAGCGTCTGACCTGGCTGCGCGTGTTCGGCGGGAGACTTCATCCAAAAGACATGATTTTAGATGATCAAAAGGCAAACGAGCTCAGAGTCTATGATGCAAAAAGATACGGTGCCGCAAAAGAAATTGTCGCCGGCCAAATCTGTGCCATCCCGAACCTGAATGAAACTTTTGTCGGACAAGGCTTGGGTTTTCTTGAAAACGATGCAGCATCCTGCATGACGCCGGTTCTAAGCTATGCGCTAAATCCGAACGGATGCGACCTTCATGCCTGCCTTGTGGCCTTAAAAGAACTTGAAGACGAAGACGAACATCTTCACGTCGTCTGGTCAAAACAACTGAACGAACTTCGCGTGCAGCTGATGGGTCCGATTCAGCTTGAAGTTTTGCAGCAGATTTTAAAGGACCGCTATAAACTGGACGTTTCATTTGAACAAGGCAGGACTTTGTACAAAGAAACGATCACCCAGACGATTGAGGGCGTCGGCCACTTTGAGCCGCTGCGTCACTACGCGGAAGCGCATTTGATCATGGAACCCGGAAAACCGGGAAGCGGCCTGGTCTTTTCGTCAGACTGCAGCTTGGAAAAACTCGACAAGAACTGGCAAAATCAGATTCTCTCCTGTCTGAAGTCAAAAGAACACATCGGCGTTCTCATCGGAGCGCCCCTGACCGACGTCAAGATCACCCTCGCAACCGGCAGAGCAAGCATCAAACACACGGTCGGAGGCGATTTTCGCCAAGCGTCAGGCAGAGCCGTGCGCCAAGGTTTGATGATGCTAAAAAAACGCCACGGACTAAAACTGCTTGAGCCATGGTACCGCTTCGTGCTCAAAGTCCCGGAAGAAAAGCTTGGTCGCGCGATGAACGACATTCAGCAGATGAGCGGCACCTTTTCCTTGGATCAGGCTTCCGGAACTCTGAGCGGCCTTGCTCCGGTCAGCGAGATGCAGTCATATGCGGAAACCGTGCGCACCTATACCCGCGGAAAAGGCTTGCTTGAACTGAGCGTTGACGGCTATCGCCAATGCCATAACGAACAGGAAGTCGTTTCAAACAGCAGCTACGACCCGCTTTCAGATTTGGAAAACACGCCGCAGTCCGTCTTCTGTGCTCACGGCGCCGGATATACGGTCGACTGGAGCGACGTCCCGAAGATGGCGCACGTTCCGTACAGATTATCGTGAAGATTCGGTTCCTTATTAAGACGCTAAACAGGACATTGTACTCAAAATTTCCGAATACCCAAAAACAGCGGCCGGACAGAAAAGACAATTTCTGTCCGACCGCTGTTTAACTGTAACATCGCTGTGTCACTATCGCAGGTCGCCGGCCGCCTTGACCTTGACGCGGCTTGTGTGGCCGGGGTAGTAGGCAAGGGGAACGTCTTCCATTTCGATGATCTCAACCGTGTCGCGGACGGCGCCGGCTTCGACGGCGGCATCAACGGCAGCGGCCCTGGCGTTTTCGAGAGCCTGGTCACGGGGGGTTTCATCATAGTCGACCAGTTTCTCGTATGTTCCGCTGACCTTGGAGATGGCGGAACCGATGGCGTTGGCGCAGCCGAAGTGCTCCGGCTTGAGGACGGAGGAGGCGCCGGGGATGTCTTCCGGCAGGATAACGGAGCCGCCGCCGACCAGGATGAGGTCTGCGTCAGCGTTCGAGACCTTCATGGAGTCGACGCTGTCCTCGACCATGGCGCGCATGACGGCAAGAGCCTTGTCGGCAACCTCTTGGGGGATGCCGGCAGTCCTTTCGGCGTCGCCGAGGTCGGTCAGGCCGCAGCGGACGGCGATGTCGGTTGCAGTCATGACGTCGCCGCCGAAGACGAGGGCCTTCTTCGTTATCTCGTAGCCGACGCTGTCCGGTCCGACGGTCACGCTGCCGTCGGATCGGACGCGGACGATGGAGCCACCGCCGAGGCCGATGGAGATGACGTCCGGCATTCTGAAGTTCGTGCGGACACCGCCGATGGTGACGGCAACGCTGGATTCACGGGGAAAACCGTTCTGAATCACGCCGAGATCGGTGGTTGTGCCGCCGACATCAACGACGATGGCGTTCTTCAGATTGGAAAGATAGCTGGCACCGCGGATAGAATTGGTCGGACCGCAGGCAACCGTCAGAATCGGGTAGCGGCGAGCATGTTCCATTGTCATGAGCGTACCGTCGTTCTGACTGAGATAGACGTCTGCGTTCGTGATGCCTTCATCCTGCAGACTCTTGGCGAAGCCGTCCGTGAATCGCTCCGCCACCTGCCAGAGCGCTGCATTTAAAATAGTTGCGTTCTCGCGTTCGATAAGACCCATCGAGCCGATTTCGCTTGAGATGGAGACGTGGACGTCGTCGCCCATCACCTGGCGGCAGAGCCTGGCCGCCTCGAGTTCGTGGTCATTGCGGACCGTTGAGAAGACACAGGATACGGCGATGGACTTCACGCCCTTTTCCTTCATGTCAGTGAAGAACTTCTCCGCCTCCTCGCGGTCGAACGGTGCGAGCTCCTTGCCGTCATACTCGAAGCCGCCACCGATGATGACGCTGCCGGCAGCAATCCTGCGGATGTCATCGGCCCAGTCAACCATCGGACGGATGCCGGTAGAGGCAGGAGCTCCGATGCGCAAAATGCCGATTGGCGCAAGATTCTTGCGCTCGACGATGGCATTCGTGCACTGCGTCGTCCCGAGCATCGCCTGGTTGATCTGCTTCGGGTCCACGCCGGACTTGTCAAGCACCGTGCGCATGGCGCCGAGAATGCCGTCGTAGATGTCAGCGGACGTCGGATACTTGATGTCCGCCACGACGGAACGGTTTTCGTCAATCAGAACGGCATCCGTGTTGGTGCCGCCCACGTCTATTCCAAGTTTGTACATGTCAGATTCCTCCCTTGCAGCGTTCTTCCAGCGGAATGTAGTCCGTATCCAGACCGAAGTAGCGCGGACCAGCCAGTTCGAGGCCCTTTTCCGTCCGCCACAGGTGGAAGCACTTCATCCCCACGGCCATGACGCGCTTGCCGTATTTCATCGCATCCGTCGTGACCGGCCGGAACGTCTCCGTGTCGACCAGGCAGATGAGGTCAGGCGTCGTCGCCATGATTTTTCCGTCAACCACAACGGCGAGGTTCTCGTTCTGGAATTCTACGCAGGCCTGATGACCCTTGAACTCGCCGATTCCGTCGAGCACGGCCTTGCCGAAGTTGAAACCAGCGCGTGTCTCGCGCAGAACGTCTGAAATCTTGCCCTTGAAGAGCTTGTAGCCTTCCGTCATTTCCAGGAAGTGCTCCTCCGGCGTCTGGTCGCCGCTGTCCTTGACCGTGCGGATGGCACGGCCGAGTCTCTCGCTTTTCGTCACGATACCGCGGACGCCGAATTCCTTCATCTGCTTCCCGCTCATCGGATAGAGCGAAACGGACACCGAACCGCCGCAGCTCATCGTCACGGAACGGGCCAGTTCTTCGGTCCACTTGTTCGTGATCGTCTCGAAGATGCAGCTGTTGCCCTTCTCGTCGACAAGAGCCATGGGCGTTGACTTCACGCCGCCAATGGTGAACGTGACCATCTGCAGTTCGGGGAACGCGCGACCCATGCCGTCGACGTCGACCATCGGCATGTTCATGCGGGCAGCCGCCGCAACCGGCAGCATCGAGTTGACGCCGCCTGCTTCAATCGGCATGAACGCATAGATCTTCTTGCCGAAGAAGTCCGAGACCATGTCGAAGAGCTTCTGATATTCCGTTCCGCCGACGGCCTTTTCAGCCAAAACGGTCGGCGCGCCCATCATCGCAATCGGCACGACGAGCGCATCGTCCGGAACCTCGTCCGGATCGAGCAGCGTGACCGGTCCGCAGTCCCTGACGGCTCCGATGGCCATCAGCTTGCCCACGTAGGGGTCACCGCCGCCGCCCGCGCCGAGCAGCGCAGCGCCGGTTGCAATATCTTCAATTTCCTTGATACCTATCTTACGCATGTTATCTCTCCTTTACACAGCTTGACTTGTTTCTCCGGACGGAACTAGCTTTGCGATGATCACGTACAGCACGAGCGAAATCACGATGCCGTTGACCGGACCGACGAAGAACGGAACGTTCAGGAACGGCATCACCCTGACCAGGGCCGGGAAGCCTGCGAACGTGCCGCCCGTGATGCATGCGGCCAGCGCGCCCACGACATAGGACACGATGCCGGTCCATGAAAATCCAGAGCGGACATGGAAGTTTTCCCTCCTGCCGGCTCCGACCACCCAGTACGATGCAATCAGAACGCCCGCCAGAGCCGGGATCAGCGCGGACATCAGTGAAAGGAAGCTCTCGAAGACATTAAGCAGGCCGAATGCCGCAAGCAGCGTACCGATGCCGCCGGCGATGCCCGTCGTAACCTTGAACCTGCCTTCGTCAAAGCCGAGCAGGTTGCTCAGAGCCAGACCGCCGGAGTAGGCGTTCGTGACGTTTGTTGTCCATGTGGCCAGTACGAGGGCAACGAGTCCGATGAATGGAACGCCGAGAGAGGCAAGGATGGCGGAAATGTCGGACCTGCCCGTGACGATGCTCATGAGAGCACCCGTGATCAGCATGAACAGGCCGGCGGGAAGGACGCCGACGATAGATGACTTCACAACGTCGCCGCGGCTCTTCGCAAAGCGGCAGTAGTCGGCGGAAATAACGCCGCCAAGGGCAAATGACGCAACGACCATGGAAATGCCGAACACCATGCCCGAGGACTTGCCCGGATTGTAGCCGGCAATGACCGCGCCGCCGTCATTCGTCACGATGCCGGCAATCAAACCGTACAGGCAGACGATGACCAACAGCGGAACGGCAATGTAGTTGAGCCACTTGAGACCCTTGAAGCCGAAGCAGGCCGTAGCCAGCATAATCAGGCCCCAGATGATGGAGCTTGCGGAAATGAACACAGGCGACGCCTTCATGCCCAGCATGCTGCAGATCATGCGGGCAAACGCACTGCCGCACGTTGCGGACTGAATGCCGAACCAGCCGATGCAGGCAATTGCGAGCAGCGCGCTAATGATGTAGCGTGCCCCCTTCTCGCCCAGGGCGCCGGATGCCATGACGGCAACCGGCAGCCCCGTGTCACACGCCTGCATGCCGATGAAGATCATGTAGGCGCAGATGAGGCCGTAGCCGATCAGAATGGACAGGACGATTTCCGTCATGCTCAGTCCTCCTCCGACCAAAACGCCGCCGACCATCAGACTCGGCACGCAGATCATGCCACCGGCCCAGACAGCGGCAATTGACAGCCAGCTTTGCCTCTGCGACTCTTCAACCTTAAAACCATCGCTTCTCTTACTCATGAAAATTCCCCTCTCTTATAATTTGTAATTTAGAATGTTTTAATGATAACACCACATTACTCCAATGAACACTGTCGTAAAGGCAGAAAAAAGGACCCGTTCATTGTCCATGTGGACAATGAACGGGTCCTTTATCCAGTTCTTATGTTTCCTTTGATGCCACAAGCAGCCGGTAGACCGCCGCACTCCTGTACAGTCCCATCATCTCCGGCATCTTTGCGGGATGATGTCCCAGCATGTCAGTGATGCGCTGCAGCCTGTACTTGATGGTGTTCCGGTGCAGGAACAGCTTCCCTGCCGTTTTCGTGACGCTTCCATCACAGTCCAACAGATAGGTGCAGACCGTTTCCAGAAGGTCCCCGCTCTCGGAATCAGACTTCAGAGCGGTCAGCGGAGCCAGGCTTCTCATCGCCGCATCCTCGCCCCCGTCAATCAGCTTCCGGCACTCCGCCGCAAACTCCAGCTCCCCCTGCAGCACAAGACACCTGTCCGGAAAGATGTTCCTGACGTCCTCCAGAGCATCAAGCACCGTCAGATAAGCCTTGCGGCAGTCAGTCGTGTTGTTCAGGCCGCAGCACCGCACAATCACGGCGTCGGGCCAGACCGCGCGCATGTCGGCAATCATCCCCACCATCACCTTCTCCGTCTCGCGCAGGGAATGCGGCGTGCTCAGACACATGACCGGCATGCCCTCGAAGACGGCGCCGAAAACCGTGTCCGCATACTGTTTCATGAGTTCACAGTACTCCTTCATATGCTTCTTGACCTTGCCCGCGTCCGTGCCGCAGAACAGCCACAGCTCATGAATCGACGCAATGTCGATATGGAAGATGCCCGCCAGCCGCCTCATCCGGAGCGGCTCGTCCTGCAGAATGGCGCGCACCAGCTCGTTCACCGCGTCGGTTCCGCTCTGTCTGCCCCAGATGTTGATGCAGATGCGCAACGTATCAGCTGCCTGTTCCAGCTCGCCCTTCTCAAGCGGCATCCCGACCCTGATCAGAGCCAGCTGATACCTCTCGCCCGAATCGGACCTGATTGTCTGACAGTACGCCACGGCGTCCGGCATGAAATTGCAGCGCACGCTCCCTCTTTCAAACGGAAACGGCAGGTACGGCTCAAGCCCCTTCCTCACAGTATCCTCCAGCTCGCTCGGCCACGTGGCCAGCTCCAGCAGCCCGCCGTCCATGCTGCCAAGCACAATGGAACACCCAAGCTCCATGCACAGCATCCGCAGCGCCGTCGCCACCGTCTGCTGACTGCGCGGCGCAGACGACATCCTGTCCAGTATGTCCGAAACAAGCGATGCGCTGCTCTTGTCCTGATAGATGCACTCGGTGACGTCCGTGATCAGCTCGCCGTACCGCAGATTACTCTTCCCCTCCGGCATGCAGATGAGCACGAAGTCATTCTCATCCGCCATGTCGATGAGCCGCTGGTCAACCCGCGGCAGATACACGCCGACGTAGTACAGCACCAACCCCACCTCGCCGCCTTCAATCAGCCGCCTGACGTTCTCGCACTGCATTTCCACGTCATCCGTGCAGTTGATGAAACCGGTTATGACGAGTTCGCCGCCGGAGTATCCGCTCCTTGCGTCCGGAAACAGCTCGTTGACCAGAATCTCCGGCTTCGTCGACTCCAGCACCGAGATTGACGACACGACCCTTCTCATCCCGCCTGATCCGCCGATCACCTTCGCCTGCCTCAGCGATGGCAGCCTCATCAGATCCTCCACCGTCACGCTCATGGCTCCACTTCCCTTCTGATATCATACCAAGATTATACCACGGAAAAATGGTGCCGGATCTCATCTCCGACACCATTGATTATAAGCTGACTTTCCTTCCTGCCATCCACGCACGATTTCAGATCAACGAACTGACGTCTGCCCTGATACAAAGCGCCCGATTCCTGATTTCATCAGGACAAAGGAAATTCTCAAGATTGATGCTCAGCTAAAACGCATCGGAATTTTCGGCGGTCATTCTCCAGAACGGATACTTGATGATGACGGGTGGTCATCCCGACGCCAAGTTCCAGAAACAGAACCTTCTTCCCTGAGGTTCTTCTGATGAACTCTGCATACCTCAAGGAAGTCTCATGCCAGCTGCCATCCTCAACGAACGTGTCGTCACAGCGCAGATTCATTGACATCGGCTCCCCGCATGCCGGACAATACGGAACGAGCTCTTCCGGAACACGCATGTTCTCCTGTTCCTCAACCATCCTCATGACGGTTTCCCTGTTTTCACAGGTCTTCCCATGGCATGGCTGCGAGCACTTCGGTCATGCCGGCAACAAGTCCGCTGTTGTCAATCAGTACGTCAGCGCAGGGAAATAACATCTGAATCGGTCCGGTGCGTAACTTGCGCCGGGTCGTTTTCTTGACTTCTGCGGTCATTGGCACTACTATTGGATTAACATTAAAATTTTCTAATGAGGGGGTATAAATCTTGCTGGCAGTTAATGATCTTGCATTCAGTTACGGAGACAATCCGCTTTTTTCAAAATGCAGCTTCCGCATAGGAAACGGGAGGCACGTGGCGCTTGTCGGTGACAACGGCACGGGAAAGACCACACTGCTCAGGCTGATTACCGGGATCTTGAAACCTGATGCAGGAATGGTCAGATATGACGGACATGCCGAAATGGTCAGTCAGTTTCCGGCCGGTATGGAAGTGGTCAGTCCCGGACAAGGGCAGATGCAGCGAATCAGCCGTGCATTTGCGAAGAGACCGGACATCCTGCTGCTGGATGAACCGACGTCAAATCTTGACGCGGAAGGCATCAGGAAGCTGACCGGGATGATCGGGGGCTTTCGGGGAATTGCAGTCATCATCAGTCATGACATTGCCTTTCTTGAAAAGGCGGTTGACTGCGTGCTGATGATTGAAGACCGGCACATCGACCTTTATGACGGTAATTTTGAGGAATTCCGGCAGATGAGGGAAAGGAACCGGAACAATCAGTATCAGCTGTACGAGGTTGAGCAAAAGCAGCGAAGAAGGCAGAAACGCGTGGCGCAGAAGATGAAGGAGAAGGCCGCAAAGTCCAGGAAGTCCGGCGGTGTTTCCAACTCGGAGGCAAAAGCCAGGTCGCTTCTTGGAAATTACGACAAGGTTCAGAGAAGACTTTCGGCCAATGCCAGACGCATGCAGAAAAGTCTGGACGAAGGGCCGAAGAATGCCAAGCCGTATGAGAAGATGGGGCTCAAGCTTCTGACGACATATCAGAAACCGCAAAAAGTCAGGATAAATCTTGACTTTGACGGACTGTCAGGCCATGGCATCCGGCTGATTGACAATTCGTTCTCATTTCGGATCAGATCAGGAGAAACGGTTGGTCTGCTAGGCAGGAACGGCAGCGGCAAGTCGACTCTGCTGGGTGAAGTCGAGGGAAGACTTGAGAAAAGATCCTGCAGGGTCAGCCGTTTCAGACAGGAGATTCAAGATGTCTGGGAAGAAGGTGAAAATCTTCTGTCACAGCTCATGAAGGCTTCCGGGATGCCGGAACAGATTGTCCTTGATGTCGCAGGAGCCCTGGGACTTCATGCGGACCTTCTTTCCCGCGCTCCGGACGAACTGAGCGGAGGACAGCTTCTCAAGGCCCAGCTTGTACTTGAACTTGTGTCGCCGTTTGACGTCCTGCTGCTTGACGAGCCGACGAACTATCTTGACTATGACGGGGTAAGAGCCCTGACTGAATTCATCAGGAACAGCGAAGCGGCAGTCGTTGTCATTTCCCATGACGAGCGCTTCGTCGAGGGATGCGTTGACCGAACATACCTGATTTCGGACCGAAGATTCAGTGATTACTGTGATTTGGGAGATTATTTTGGCAAAGATGGGATTTAATAATTTTAGGTGTATGCCGAAGTCCCGCCGCGCGTGGAATACTCCCTGACCGACCTGGGAAGAAGCCTGAAGCCCATTCTCGATGCAATGCAGAACTGAGGCGAAAGGTACAAGAGCAGCCAGGAGTCAGATGACAATTAATCTGATGTCCTGAGATGCCCCGTCCGTTCTGCAGTCTGATAGAACGACGAAACTTTGACTGACACAGAAGGTCAAAGGCCGAAGCCGCTCCGTACGGAATGAGGCTTTGAAAAATTCAAAAGCCGCATGATCCTTGAAATCATTATGGATCATGCGGCTTTATTTCACGTAAGTCAAACGCATTTCAGCAGCAACCGGGTTCATTCCTGCCTGATTCACAGGCATCAGCCTCCCCGATGTCCGAATCTACCTCACCGTTGCCCCGAACGGCAAAAGCGCCAGCTTGGCGATCTTGAAGAACTGCCTGCCAAAGGGAATTCCGATGATTGTAATGCAGCAGACAACGCCGATTGCGGCATTGCCGACTGCCATCGGGATTCCCGACACGATCAGCCAGACGATGTTGGCAAGCAGGCTGACCGCACCGCCACCGTACACAACTTCCTTTCCAAACGGAAAGAATGCCAGAATGGCGAACTTGAAACACTGCAGGCCAATCGGTATCCCGATGATCGTGATGCACCACAGACAGCCTGACAATACCCATGCCAGCCCGCTCAAAAGTCCGCCGCAGACAAACCAGAGTATGTTTCCCAGTATGCTCATGTAAGTGTCCTCCTTCTATTCCTATGCTGCATGAATGCTCCGAAACCGGCGCATCATCGCATGATTTCGGAAGTGTTACATTCAGAATAAGGCTTGTGGAGGTGTGAGTCAAGAAAGATGCATTTAAAATGAAGTGGAGTGATAACGTGACCATATAGCAGCAAATAATCACCTTGCTTGACAATTTGATGCTTTTATGTAAAAATAAAAGAAAAAAATCAAGGGAGATAATAAAATGATTTATTATAATGATTCCATCGAATCAATATTGCGTAAAATTGTTTTTGCTATTGGGAACGGGCTTGAAGCCGCCGGTTGTTCCTGTAATGATTACCGCAGGGATAAAAAAATAGAAAATTCAACGCATTTCTTTTATTCCGATGACATCAATTCAAAAATTTTTGATTTATGTAAAGTTGTTGATGGATTAAGTGCTGTACTTTTTAAACGCACATCATGGGAATTGCTTGTTATAATAGATAAAGTAAACAAACGTACTTATAACATAATGACAAAGAAAACTTTTGAAAATGCAAAAAAGAAATTAGCAAATAGAAATACACCTTATTACCTTCAATCAATATGTCATGTGGAAAATGGAAATTTCAATCCATGTTATGAACAACTGACTTTAGATGGTTTAGATAATGGGGAAAAATTTTTCACAAATGATGAACTAGCTAATGATTATTATAAGATTTTCGGAAATAAAATCGATTCTTCTGAATACTCACACTACACCGTAGTATACTCCCATGAAAGAGGATCAATCACTGAGCTTGAACTGCTAAAATTAGATGAAAATCTAGAAACAATTGAACATCAAGATATTTCAGAATATATCACTCCACAATTACCTCTTTATGAAACTCCATATTCTGAAAATCAAAACAAGGCAGAAACTAAAAACAATCTTCGTTTAAAACCAGGTGTAAAACCACCATTGAAAAATAACGATAATGAAAACGATAATGAAAAAAGACAAAGCTAATTAGGAGAATGTAGCAATGAGAAGTACGTTTAATGGTAACCGCTTAAGGAAAGCACGAATATACAGAGAGCTTACGTTAACAGAACTTGCGGAGCTTGTTAAAAAAACAACTATAACCAAACAGTCAATTTCATCATATGAGAATGGAAAAAGTATACCAGACTTCAAAAGAATAAGAGAAATTGCAAAAGTATTGGGATTTCCTAATGAGTATTTTTTTCAAGAAGATAGTGATGATGTAAAAGCTAAAACCACATATTTCCGTTCCCAATCTACGGCAACCAAGAAGAAGAAGAATTCTCAAAAAGTAAAATTGGAGTTTATTGCCGATATATATGAAGTACTACAGAAATATATTGAGTTTCCCATCTTTAATGACATGGATATTGATTTTAGAGGCGCAGACACAATTGAAGACTGTAATAGTAAAGAAACTATAAATGAAATTGAAATAATTGCACAGAAAGTTCGCAAGGCATGGAATCTCGGTAATGGTCCAATAAACAATTTACAATACATTTTAGAGCAACACGGTATATTGGTAACGTACTTGGAAACCGATGATGAAGCAATAGATGCCTTTTCACAACGCACCCAAATTGGTCACGACGTAATTTACTTCGTGGCAATTTCCAAAGGTAAGGTATATGAATGCAGAATAAGATTTGACATGGCTCATGAATTGGGGCATATTATTTTGCATCCTTGGAGCGAAGATTTGGAAGCCATTTCAAAAGATGAATTCAGAGCTAGAGAGAAGCAAGCCAATATGTTTGCGAGTTCATTTTTATTGCCGAAACATAGTTTCAGTCAAGATATATCCGCATATCCCACAAGCTTGGAATACTATGTGTCTTTAAAGAAAAAATGGGGTGTTTCCATACAAGCAATGTTGTATCGAGCACACCAACTAGGTATTATTACTGTTAATCAATATCAGTATCTTATGCGACAAGTGTCTAAGAGAGGATGGCGTAAACAAGAACCACAAGATGTTCCATATACTATTAATGAGAGTATTTTTCAAGGAGCAATTGACTTACTATTTGAAAATAATATTTTTGATCCAGATAGTTTAATGCAAGAATTTGAATATTCTGGTATATCCTTTTATCCAGAAACAATAGAAAAGTTATTATATTTAAGAACTGGAACTCTAAAAGAAAAAAATAAAAATACAACCTTACTTAGTTTTGAAAATATCAAGAGAAATTATTTATAATCTTTTTTATTTTAAGTCATTTATCAATACTTCTCTTGTAAGTTACTGAACTGGTAATTTCAGTCAGTACTTTTCTCAAGTACTATTAGGCTCCAAATGATTGAGCCTAACTGTATGTATGCACGATATCATTAGCTTCCACTCCCTCTAAGGACAATATAAAAAGGCGCAGAGAATCTGATTCTCCGCACCTTTTTTCAATATTCAATTCTTCATCAGCAGAATGAACTTTACTATAAGTTACAGCTAACTTCAAATATAAAAGCAGGTCGCACCGCAACCTGCTTTTCCTATACATAATACGATTCCAACTCATCAATCGAAATATCAATTCCATGAACCTTAATATCATCAATACGTTCAAAGTAAAATTTCTCAAGCATCCTGTTTCTGTCCTGCTTGATGGCAAAATGAATGCGCCGATGGCAAGTGGGACAGAGCGGGATAATGTTATCTGCAAAATCAATTGTGTACTCAAAGTCACATTGATGCTGCATGGGAATTAAATGATGACCCTCAACAAAGTTTTTATGATCATTTTCAGAGATGAATGTTTCATGACTGCTGTCATAACAACATTTCCAACCGCTTCTATGCTTGGCTGCAAGCATTTCATGAGGATTGCGTGGGTACTGGAGAATTGTCGTTTGAACAGGACTTTTTCTCACGGGCTTCTTAAGCAGTTTTATCTTGTAACGTTCAGATGGGGATTCTTTTATCTCGCCAGCATTAACAATCTTTAACTGGTCAAGATAATCAAGATATCCGTTAATTGTAGCACTGTAAAAATTCTTCTTTTCTCTGTTAAGCTTGACAAAATCATTCATTTTGAAAAAAGCTTCAATTCCTGCAGCGGTTTTCTCTGATTCCAAGCTAGTTGGATATGATCCGTAAACTTCCTTGTAAAAAACAATTATCTTCATCAGGTGGTTGCGATAAGACTGTGCCTTCCCGCTTGACTTATTGACATTGCCCGCCTTAAATGACAAATCAGTCTGATAGTCAAAGAATCCTTCAAAGAAGTCCTTATACAGAGGATTGTTCTTTACATAGAGGTATCGTGGGTCCGTCCGGGCGTTAATTGGCACAAATACATTTTCCATTCTTTTCCCCTCCACAACACAAGTTCTTGACCTCAAGTATAGCATACATTGCAACCAAAAAAACAATGCACATCAGTCAAACCTCACCTTCCACTCATCACCTGCCCTGTATGCCTCAAAGCACATGCGCACCTGCTCCTCGCTGTTCTTTGCAACGGCAAGGGGCGGAAGTTCGTCTTCTGCAAACCAGTCAAAGCCGGTGGTCTCGATGTTTTTCTCGAAGCTTCCGCCGGTGACGTGGCAGAGGGTGAAGATCTTGCAGACACCGTATGCGTAGTGGGGAGTGTTGTGCCTTTCCCGGTCGTGAATGGCGATGACGCTGTCGACTTCGGCGGAAAGGCCGGTCTCCTCACGGACTTCCTTGACAGTGTTCTCACTGACGGAGAGAAAAAGCTCGCACCAGCCGCCGGGAAGTGACCAGAAGCCGTTTCTTTCGTGCACGAGAAGGATTCTTCCGTCCTTGAAAATCGCCGCCCTGGTGTCAATCTTTGGCGTCTGGTAGCCCGAATCGCCGCAGAAGAGGTCCTTGACCTTCTCCTTCGGAATGTCGGTGATGTCTGACATCATTTCGGCGGCAATGTCGCGGATTCTTGCGTAGCGTTCAAGGTCGAAGTCGTCTCTGCCGTAGGTGAGCCCGGCCTGTGCCAGGCTCTGGAGTTCAATGATCCTGTCGGTCCACTTGTTTCTGCTCATACATATTACTCCTTTCTTCTGCATCCCTCAACACCCCCGCCGCCTCTCTTCTGATGCGGGAGATGCGGGATTCGGTCTGTTCCGTCAACCGGGTCAGCTCAGCCTTGAGTTGTCCGGCCAGGTCACGGAGGATGATCCGGTCCTGAAGTTCGTAAGGCCGCGGGAACCTGTGGGAGGTTCCGGGAAACTCCAGCTCCTCCAGAAGAAATTCCCGCACTTCCTGTTCGTTCATGAAGGAACACAGGCTGACGCCACGGCGTATGCAGCGGGAGACAAGTTGTCCGCGCTCACGTTCGGAAGATGCGCGCACCTCGCTCACTGCCCTGTCGGAAGCAGCGGAAACGAACGAGGCAAATGTGCTGCAGTCCGGGTCTCCGCTCTGTATTTTCCGGCAGAAGGAAAGTTCTTCTTCGCCAAGGAGCGGCCTGCCGTCCTCTGATGTGACGGAGCCGGATTCGCTGAAGTGCCAGCTTCTCAGGCTGTGACAGGCGAGAATGTCAAGGGATGCGCGCTGTCCTGGGGCGGTGATTGCGCAGTCTAGACGGTCGGGAGTGACGTTGCCGATGATGTCGCCGGGGTTATGGTAGTTTCTGAACTCGTAGGGGTGGCTTCTGATGCAGGCGCATTCTTCTGCGGACAAGATGGCGCTGATGTCCGGTCCGTTGAAGCAGGTGGAGGACATCCGTAACTTGACGGCAACGTAGATGGCAAGAGACGCTCCGAGGGAGTGTCCGGTCGTCGTGAACGTGCGTCCGCCGGCTGCGCGGTGCGCAAACTTCAACGCAGAAGCGGCCTGGGAGTCGCCGGATCCCCTGGCATCAAGAAGTGCAGTTCCATCAAGGCCGAGCCTTGAGATGAGTTCCTGTACGCGGGGATTTTCCGCAATGACCTCCCTGAGCCGGTCCCTGCCGTCCTCCAGGGGTCTGTGCTCCCTGCCGAGGGCGATGAACTCGATGTCGGTCAGCGCATCCCTGATGTCTGCGGGGTCCGTTCCGCCATAGGCGATGACGAGTTCGTCCGGGGCGTCCTTTGGCGTCACTGCCAACGCCTGAAGTCCGTTTTTCTCATTGCTTTCGACGTCTTCCACCACGTACTTTCTGCCATGAATCGTGACCATTCTGCCCTTCCTGTACTGATTCGGAAACTTGCCCACGAAGTAGACGGCACGGGAAAGGTACCTGTACTGTTCGTCAGTGATTTTCGGCATCGGCGTCACCTCCTTCCTCCCGTTGTCTGACATGCGGCTTGCTTGTCTCTGAAAGCCGCTGACTGAGGGAAAACGATTACACATTTGATTATAGCCTGTGGGAAGGGAGATTTCAATGCGGCGCATGACTGTGTGGAAGTCATGTCACGGTGTCTGTACCCTGGAAGCTTGTTTTTTTGGGGGCGATCTCCATGGTTGGTGGAAATTACGCGCGTTGCCCACCAAAACTGGAATTTTGACTTGCCTCACACTGCTAATGCGCAGCCCCGCCGACACCAGACAGAAACTTAGCTTACGGCTCATAACCGCTCGAATCCACACCTTCCTGAAAAAAACGAGGCCGCACAACGCAGCCTCGCCTGTCCTAGTCCATGATGAGGTAGGACTTGATCGTCCTTCTGTCCGCCATGTCCTTGTATGCCTGATCGATTTCATCCAGCTTATAGCTGTTCGTGAAGACTTTGCCGGGGTTGATGTCACCGTCCAGAACGGCCTTCAGGAGAACTTCCTTGTCATATGTTGTGACGGATGCGGGACCGCCGGCAAGCGTGACGTTTCGGTAGAACGTTTCTGCCGGATCCATCTTGGCGCCATGTGGCAGGCCGACGCGACCGATGAAGCCGCCGGGACGAACGACGCCGAATGCCTGGTCGGTCGAGCCTTGAGCGCCGACGCATTCAAGGACGGCATCGGCACCGTAGCCGCCCGTCAGTTTGAGGACCTTTTCGATGCCTTCCGTTCCGCGTTCTGCAACAACGTCGGTTGCGCCCGATTCGAGCGCCATCTTCTGGCGGTCTTCGTGACGGCTCATGATGATGATCTGCGAAGCTCCGAGCATCTTGGCGGCGATCACCGCACATTGACCGACGGCGCCGTCACCGACGACGACGACCTTGTCGCCTGGTTTGACGTGTGCGGTTTTAGCGGCGTGGTAGCCGGTTGCCATGACGTCGGCCAGCGTCAGCAGGGATTTGAGCATCCATTCGCTGTAGTCGTCGGGAGAACCAGGCACTTTGACCAGAGCCCAGTCGGCGTGCTGGAAACGCAGGTACTGCGACTGTGCGCCGATGCTGAAATTATCGTCATGATCGACGCAAACGCCGTCAAAGCCTGCCAGACATGCGGGACAGTGCCCGCAGCCGTGCGTGAACGGCACGATCACGAAATCGCCAGGCTTGACAGTCGTCACGCTTTCTCCGACTTCTTCCACGATGCCGATTGCTTCGTGTCCGTCGTTGATCGAGTGCTTTTGCTTGCTGTCGCCGGCGGAATATGCCCAAAGGTCGGAGCCGCAAACGCATGAGCGGATGACGCGGATGACCGCATCGTCTGCTTCTTGAATCTTTGGCCTTTCCTGTTCGACGACACTCATTTTTCCCGATTCTTCATAATATGCAATTTTCATTAGATTCCACTCGCTTTCATGGTTTGATGAATTGATCATATAACATGAAGTTAACTTTAGGTCAAGTGATTTGCGTAATGAAAATGCAGAGCTTCGTTTGCAGTCCATGCTTTTTTAATCGTTACGATCTTGCGTTTTTTCTGAAAAATTTCTTTCAAAGCTCTGCATTTCAGAAAAATTCTAACCGTTTTTTAACTTACGTCATCCACTTTCAGTGTGCTAGGATAATCAATGTTGTATTTTTACGGAAATTGTGACAGTCAGGTCGCAGTAATGCGACGGTGGACAAATCTCCCGATCTTTGCTTAAGCGAAAATCGACTGCACATGGATTGAGAGGAGAGATTTTTTTGGAAAATGCAGAAATGCGTATGAACACTGCAATTGTTGAAGTTGACCGTCCATGGCTTGCCATGTCATCCATGCTGATTGGTGCGTTCGTCGGAATGCTCAGCGAAACTTCCCTGAACATTGCACTGCCGACGCTTGGCAGGGTCTTTTCAGTCGGAACCGGCACGCTGCAGTGGCTCGTGACGGGGTACATGCTAATGATCGGAATCGTACTGCCGTTTTCAAGTCTGATTTCAAAGTGGTTTTCAACCCGTCAGATCATCATCTTCGCTTTGGCTGACTTCACGGTCGGGGCATTGATTTCCGGCTTTGCAAACAGCTTTGGCATGCTTTTGTTCGGACGGATGATTCAGGGAATCGGCACCGGACTGATTCTTCCGCTGATGTTCACGGTTGCGATGCTGATTTTCCCGCCGAAGAAGCTGGGACTTGCGATGGGCATCAACGCACTTGTCATCATGTTTGCACCGGCAATCGGACCGACCGTCACGGGCATCGTCCTCGGAGCCCTCTCATGGCGTGCCGTCTTCTTCATGTTTGCAATCATTTTAATTGTCGGACTTCTTTTTGCCTTCATCGGTCTGAAGAACGTCAGCCGCATCACCCGTCCGAAGATTGACCTGCCGTCAGTGCTGGGATCCGTCATCGGCTTCAGTTCCATTGTTGCAGGAACAAGTCTCGCATCAGAAGCTGGTTGGACTTCACCAAGGGTGCTCGGTCTTCTTGCCGTCGGCATCATCGTACTCGTCCTTTATGCAGGACGTCAGCTGAAGCTTGATGAACCAGTCCTGAACCTCAGAGTCTTCACCAAGCCTGCCTTCCGAACCGGCGCCATCCTCGTCATGATTGATTTCGGCATCATTTTGTCCGCGATGTATCTCATGCCCCAGTTCATTCAAAACGCCATGCTGCTGCCGGTTGCGATGACCGGGCTCATCATGCTGCCGGGCGGCATCGTCAATGCCTTGGTCTCTGCATTTGCCGGGAGAATGTATGACCGCATGGGGGCCAAGCTGCTTGCTCGCTTGGGCTTCGTCATTGCCCTGATCGGTGTCTTGATGTTCTGTTTTGCAGACGCAAAGTCGTCTCTTGCCTATGTCATCGCTGCTCACGTCGTTTTGATGATCGGCTGTCCGCTTGCGATGTCGCCATCACAGACGCATGCTTTGAATGCGCTGGCCGGTCCGGAATCTGCCGACGGTTCAACGATCATGAACACGCTGCAGCAGATTGTCGGCGCAATTGCAACGGCGCTTGCGACGAGCTTTCTTGCGATGGGTCAGGCTGCTTCTGCATCCTCAAGCGAAGCGCTTCGGTTTGAACACGGCGTTCGCTACGGTTTTTGCTTCACTTTGGCTTTGGCGCTGATCGGCTTTATCGTTTCGCTGCGCTTGAAGGATCGAACACAGAGCGAAGACGTTGATTTTGATTAATTAATGAAGAAAAAAGCAGTCGGGTCATTGAACCTGGCTGCTTTTTAATTATTCCCTTTTCTGCCGCTTATTTTTAGTCCGAAATGAAACGTTCATGCAGCAAATCTTCATGATGGAATCAGGTTATTTTTCCGTTAAGTACATGAAATCACCTTTGACAAAGGCTTGTTTTCAACAAATCTATTCCAAAGACGTTTATATTCCCTGCCCCTTCCAATAATTTGTCAGGCATTATTTAAACATTTCCTTGGACAATTTTTTGATGTAGTACACGCTGTCTCTCCAAACAACGAGGATTATGGTCAAAATCGAAAAGTATGCGGTAGACAGGCAGAAGATCCGGTGCGCGCAGATAAACGACATTGCCGTGTCGAAGAAATCGATGCTTGTCGCCCACAGCAGGAAGCGCAGATTGATTTCAAACACGATACTCCCCGCTAAAAGCAGCAAAAAGAACTTCAAAAGCTTGTCAGTTTTGTTTTCCATTGAAAATCCCCCTTTGACTGATTATGACTTTAGTTTATCAGCACAAAGCGACAATAAGCGTCGCTGAATTATTTTTTTGATTGCGAACAAGAATATCTGCAATTAATTTCAAATCATCCAGGTTCCCATTTTGAGACATGGTTTTTCCCGGTTTCGCTGGTTCATTAATTCTCTTAAAGCCTAAAACGGCAATTCATCGTCCTCAGCGGTTCTTTCGATTTCTTTGACGTCAAGTACGATTTTGCCGTCTTCAGCATCAAAAGTTACGAAATCACCGCGCGTGATTTTTTCGGCAATGAACTTGTTTGCTTCCGGCTTGACGTCGATTTTGATTCCTGCCTCAGATCTGTTGATTCGTTCGATCTCTTCGTTCATTCTGTCTTCGGCAATTTTCAAAACGTCTTCTTGCTTGAGAGATTTGAAAATCACTTTTCCGTCCATCCTGTTCAAAAATTCGGGACGGAAAAATTTATTCATCGCATTCTCAACCAGATCATCGATCTCATCGTCAAATTCTTTGGGTTCGCTGAACCCGCTGACAACCGGTGCCAAGCTGTTTTTGTCCGTAAATTTTTGGTCATTATTATGATGATTTACGGACAAAGCCGGATTTTTGGAGCATTTGTCCGTAAAACCTGGTCAAAACATCTGAATTTTTACGGACAAACGGCCATTTTTGCCCACTTTGTCCGTAATCGCCATTTTTCGAACAGGCCAATTACGGACAAAAGCTCCATTTCTATCGATGTGTCCGTAAACGGCAAAGTTTTTGCCAGATGCAATGCTCGCTAAATCAGCGCGTCAAGCTCTCAGTCAAATTTACTGTCAAACTATTTTTGGTTATTTCCATCATGGAAGTCGATCGTTATGCATACTAAAAAAACCGGATCAGATTTGCAATTGATTGCAAATCATCTGGTTTTTTCAATTTGAGATAAAGTTTTTCCAAATCCTCATAAAAAAACGCTCCAAAAATCTGAAGCGTTTCTTATGAGGATTAGTTCACCGTCGTATTTCCGGCCTTGAAACTTACCGGCACCATGAAGCGCCTGACGTCTTCAGAAGTTTTACCAGAAATCTGACCGTCCAACAACTCGGTCGTTTTTAATGCTATCTCTTGAACGTTTTGTCTGATGGACGAAATTCCAAGATCAGTTCCGATATAAAGCTTTCCGCCGTCAAAACCGATAATTTGGATGTCGTCCGGAACTTTAAGACCGTCGCTTTCAATTTGAGATTTAAGATGCAATGCCGTTTCATCAGAATAAGCAAAAACTCCGATCGGTCCTATTTTCTTAAAAGATTCGACTATCTTTGCCGAAACGGTTTCAATTGCCTCATTGAATCTTTGCAAATTTCTGACTGAGGGAACGTCATAAATGTCATATTTGATTCCCAAGTCGTTGCATTGATCGATAAAGCCTGACTGTCTTGCAATCATTGGAGAAAAGCCTTCGTGAGACGTTCCGATGTAGACGACATGCCTCAGGTTGCGCCTCTTGAATTCATCGGCGGCCATCCTACCGCCACCGTAATTGTCCGACGTGACCAAAGGAAACATTCCTGTATCATCCTTTTCAATCGACACAAGGGGAATGTTTGAAGGAACGTGACTGTTCAAATCAGAATACGAAATCGAAATTATCCCTGCCACTCGCTGTTCTTCTGCCATTTTGACATATGACTTTTCTTGCTCATACTTATTTTCAGAAATACTTAAAATCATCTTATAGCCCTTTTCATTCAAATAACGTTGAATCCAAAAAGTCAGCTCTGCAAAAAACGGGGACCAAACAGTCGGCAACACGAAAACCACGTATTTAGATTCGCTTATCTTAAGTGCTCTGGCAGCATCGTTTCTGACATAATGAAGTTTTTCAATTGAACGCTTCACCTGTTCTTCAACTTCAGGCCTGACCTTCTTGCCATTAAGATAGTTCGAAACGGTCGCTACCGACACATGGGCATCTTTTGCCACGTCCTTCATATTAGCCAACTATATATGCTCTCCCTTCGTACGGCTGCAAGTAAATCACGTCATTCAGTTCCGGCTTGGCTGTTTCATAATTGCTCAACAGCAATTTTCCGCCCTTGCCTTTAAACGGATTATTAAACTTGATTTTCTTGTCAGCAAAAGAACAAATAACCAAAATTTTTTGATTACCCGATTCTCTAACAAAAGCAATAATATCAGAATCATCGGCCGCAATCAATGCATAGGCCCCGTCAATCAAAATTTCATTGCTTTTTCTGAGATCGATTGCCTTTTGATAGAAACGATAGATTGAATCTTTGTTTTCAAGATCTTTTTCAACATTGATTTCTTTATAATTCGGATTTACTTCAATCCAAGGCTCTGCATTTGAAAAGCCGGCATTCTGCTTGGAATTCCACTGCATCGGAGTTCTGCCGTTGTCGCGCGTCTTGCGGTTAACCATTGTCAATGCTCGTTCTTTTGAAATACCGAGTTTCATGAAACGTTCATACGTGTTGTAAGCCTCAAGATCGCGCATTTCATTGATTGATTTGAAGTCAACGTTCGTCATTCCGATTTCATCGCCTTGATAAATAAAAGGAGTTCCTCGTTGAAACATGATCAACATTGCAAGCATTTCAGCCGACTTTTCGCGATACTTTCGATCATCTCCAAAACGCGAGACAATACGAGGCTGATCATGATTCCCAAGATAATTTGAATTCCAAGAAAGACATTTTTGCCATTGGTCAAGATCATGTCGCAAATCGCTTAATTTAAATGAGACATCGGAATAGCGACCGTACTCGCCATAGTCAACGTGCATATGCTCAAACTGAAAAACCATGTCTAACTCTTCACGTGAGGGATCCACGTACTTTTCGCCTTCTTCAACGTCAGTATGCGGAGTTTCTCCGATGGTAATCAAATCATATTTGCTTAAAACCTGTTCATACATTTCGTGAAGATATTTATGAATGTTTCTGCCATTAGAAATTCCATAATAATATGCACCGTACTCTTTATTTTCAACAACTGGGGCATCCAAAAATTCCTTTGGCTTTGAGATAAAACTGATGGAGTCCATTCTGAAACCGTCAATCCCCTTTTCGGCCCAAAAATGCATCGTATCATAGATTGCTTTGCGCATTTGTTCGTTATCCCAATTCAAATCAGGCTGTTCCTTTGCAAAAAGGTGCAGGTAATACTGTTTTCTTTCCGGACAATATTCCCAGGCCGATCCGCCAAATGCAGAGCCGTGATTCGTCGGAGCGGATCCGTCTTCTTTCGGATCTCGCCAGATATAATAATCAGAATATTCATTGTCGCGACTTTGCTTAGATTTCTCAAACCATTCATGTTTGTCGGAAGTGTGATTAACGACAAGATCCATCACGATTTTTAAGCCCTTCTCGTGAGCCTTTTCAATCATTTCATCCACGTCATCCATGGTTCCGTACTGAGGATTGATTTTGCGATAATCCGCAATATCATAACCATTGTCAACCAACGGGGATTCAAAAATCGGCGTAAGCCATAAAATATTAACGCCCAAGCCTTTCAAATAATCAAGTCTTTGAATAATTCCCCTGATATCCCCGATTCCATCATTATTCGAGTCGTTAAAACTTTGGACATATATCTCGTAAACTATGCCCTCCTTTTTCCAGCTATTCATCCTCATCATCCTCACTTAATGCCTGTAAGGCAACATTCACATACTGAACCTGATTTCTTGCCTCATCCACAATCTGATTGATTCTTTCTTCGGTCAAATATGAATCAGTCGACTCCATTGTCAAAGCCATTGCGAGCGAGAGATTCATCCCGGTCAAAAGGTGAGTATGCGGTCTTGCAATGCGAGGCATGAATTTTTGATTGACGGATCCAGCCATCAAATCAGTCAAAACGATCACTTCATCTTCATCCGGAATATCGGCAAAGATTTCTTCGATTATTCCTTCAATCGGCTTATTGTCAACATAGGCCGTGATAACGACAAATTCAGCGTCTTCTCCTTCAAAGAATTTCAATGTTTCCGCCATTCCTTTTGAAAGCATGGAATGACTTGCAATAATTACGCGTCTTCTCATTTTCTTTTCCTCACTGTATTTTTATTTGGCAATGCCAAGGATTCCCGTTGCCGCACCAATCAGACAGATTGCAATGATCAAAATGATGATACGCGTAGGCGTCCATGATTTTTTGCCTAAAAGCCAATAAACAAGGAATGCTAAGGCTACTGGCAAAAGTCCGGGCATAATTTTGTCAAAAACGCCTTTCTGAAGAGAAAGAGAAACCTTTCCCGTTGCAAACTTGAGCGGCGTATAGACTTTGACAACGGTCGGAATAAGAGAACCAACGACCATCAAACCCATGATTGAAATTGCATCAGTAAAGATGTTGATTTTTTCTCCAAGAGTCGTAATCAGCTTTGTACCAGACTCATATCCGAGGTTGCAAAGCCACATCTTGAGCCAATAAAATGCAACGTACATGATCATCCATAAAATTGCGCCGATTGCATTTTTTTGCAATGCCATATATCCTGCGATAGATCCCATGATTGTCGGAATCAAGATCCAAAAAACCGAATCACCGACACCTGAGAGAGGCCCCATTAATGAAGTCTTAAGCGATTGAACGGCATCTTTTGCACCGATTCCGTCCTCTTCTTCCATTGCGAGCGTGGCACCTAAAATAACGTTTGCCATTTGCGGCGTTGCGTTAAAGTAGTTGTAGTGATTATCCATCGCAGCAATATATTCGTCATCATCCGAATAAATTTTGCGCAAGGCTTTCCGCATGGAAAAAGCTACTGAAGGAGCCTGTTGAGATTCATAATTATATCCGAGTCCTGCTGAGAAGATCCAACGTCTGAACATGCTTTTGCGCTCTTTAACCGTTAATTTATTATTCATCAAAATCGTCTCCTTCCGCTGCACCAGCTGCTGTTTGCGATGCAGATTGCGTTTCTGCTTTTTGAACATTATTCATATAAACCGCATAGGCTGCCGCACCGCCAAGCAATGCGATGCCTAAAACCGGGACATTAAGATATGCTGATACCACATATCCGATAATCAAATACGTCATATACTTCTTAACCGGCATATAACGGAGCAGCATCCCGATACCTACGACCGGAAGCATGCCACCGGCAATTTGCAATCCGTTCGTAAACCATGTAGGAATCACGTTCAAGACAAGTTTAACGATCGGAGTACCGAAAAGAACAACCAACGTTACGGGGATAACGTACTTCATCATCCAAGTTACGACAGTCAGATAAAAGACCCCGTCCATCTTGGCAAATTTCTTTTCGTGAAGCAAACGCTGTGACCAATGAGCATAGAAGTTGTTAATAATCTTAAGAACGACGTCAAGCTGCAAAGTCAGCATGCCGACGGGAAGACCGACGGCAATTGCGGTACCGGTCGACGCTCCCGTTCTGATAGCAAGATAGATGCTGACGATCGTTGCAACGCCGTATTCAGGGACTGAAGAACCGCCGATACCTGCAACACCCAAAGACATCAGCTGAAGCGTCCCGCCGATTACCAAACCGACTCCGACGTCTCCCATCACCAAACCAACAAGCAATCCGATCGTCACGGGCCAATTACCGGTAATCTGATTTCCCGTTCCGTTATCCCAAGCCATGTAGGCCGCAATTAAAATGACTAAAATATCTTGCAAAAAATTAGGCATATTATTCTTCTCCCTTCTTCAACAAATCATCCAAAGAAACCTTCTCATCCTCAGGCGTATATTGTGCGTAAGTCTCAATGCCTTTTTCCTTAATTGCCTTAAGGTCGCTGATTTCTTGTTCATCCAATGCTATTCTTGACGTGAATGGTTTGCGATCTTTTTCTTCAAACATTGCACCCAGATCAATCGCAGGTATTTTGACACCGCCTTCAATCATTTTTAAAAGCGTTCCCGGTTCTTTAACCAAAACAAAGACTGAATGAGAATCGTACTTGCCGTTATTGAAATTCGTAATAGCCGTTTCAGTGTCAATAATCGACATCCCCGTTCCTGCCGGCTTGCTCATTCTCATCGTTGCTTTAATCATATCGTTATGACTGATTTCATCGTCAACAACCATGTATCTTTTTGGATGGAGTTCACTGTTCCATTGATTAACGGTTACGCCGTGAACCAATCTTTCATCTACTCTTGCTAAAACTACTGGCATAATATTTCCTCCTAATTTTAAATAAAACGTTTAATAACAAATGACACAACACTGTAAAATAACACTTCGCAACAACTTTAAACGTTTCAAGTTTTCTTTACGCTTTTTATTATAAACCCTTTTCATCAAAATGCAAGCGTTTTATTTAACTTTTCTTTTCTATTCATATAAAAAAACAAGCGTCGTTTGACGCTTGTCTTTCAATCTTCAAGATTCTTGACCAAAACGCTGTCATGCTGCTCATCTTCTCCTAACATGAAAACGTGGGTACCGACCTTTTTAAAGCCATATTTCGTATAAAAGCGATAGGCGCGCTTGTTTTGCTCTTCGACTCCGAGCCACATCATGGGGCGTTTGAGTTCGCGCGCAACGGAGATGGCATGCTCCATCAAAGCCGCGCCGATACCGTGACCGTGATATTCTTTCAAAGAATAAATTCTTTGTATCTCCAACGCATCCGGATAATCGGGTTCGGTTTGAGAATCAGCCCAGTTGACCTTGACGAATCCGACGGCATCATTGCCGTCAAGATAGAAGTAATAATCCGACGTCTCACACTCGATTTCTGATTTGAGCACGTCAAAATCATAGGCGGTCTCAAGATATTCCTTCATGTCCTCTTCGCTGTTTTCATAGGCAAAAGTGTCATAGAAAGTCTTTTTTGCCAGCTTTTGCAGCATCAAAACGTCTTCGTTCGTGTTGCTTGCTTTCCTGATCATGATTTATCCTCCATTTCGCTAAAAATCCGTTTCAACGTAATGACGCACAAAACGGATGTCACGATTACTGAAATAACGTCAGAAACCGGTTCTGCAATGTAGATGCCTTTCACGCCTGAAAATTTTGGCAAGATGAGTGCCAACGGAATCAGCAGGATGATTTTCCGCAGCATGGCGATAAAAAGCGAAACCTTCGCCTGTCCCAATGCGAGAAACGTCGATTGACAAGCCGCCTGAATCCCAAAAATCGCAATGCCCAAGAAAAAAATCGGCATGATTCGGCATGTCAAAGCAACAAGTTCGGCATCGTTCGTAAACATTGAAGCATAAATGCCCGGGCAAAAAATCGCAACGCCCGCCAAGATGAGCGTTCCCAGCAAGCACACGGAAACCAGGCGAATCACCGTTTCTTTCACGCGCAGCCTGTTTCCTGCGCCGTAGTTGTAGCTGACGATCGGCTGGACGCCTTGAGTAATGCCGTTGACCGGAATGACGATCAATTGCATGATGCTCATCAGAATCGACATCGAACCGACGTAAAGGTCGCCGCCGTAACGCTGAAGGCCAGTATTGAAAGTGATCGTCACCAAGCTTTCCGTGCTCTGCATGACGAACGGTGCAATGCCCAAAGCAGCGATTTTAAGGATCAAAGACTTGTCCGGCCTGACAAGTTTCAAGTACAGCACGCTTCTTTTCGACTTCAAAAACGAGACGACCCAGACTGCGCTGACAAACTGCGAGATGACCGTTGCAAGCGCTGCTCCTCTTACGCCCAAATGCAGAGCAAAAATGAAAATCGGATCCAAAACGATATTGATCACGGCACCGATCAAAACAGAAAGCATCGCTGCTTTGGCAGCTCCTTGTCCGCTGATGAACGCATTCAGTCCCAAAGCAAGCTGAACAAAAATCGTTCCCAAAAGGTAGATCGTGATGTAGTCGTTGGCATATGCAATGGTTTTCGAACTGGCCCCAAAGGCATACAGAATCGGAATTTTAAAAATCAAAAAGCCGATTGTCAGCACAATGGAAAAGAACACGAGCAGCCAAGCCGAATTGCCCATGATCAAGGAAGCTTTTCGTTCATCTTTTTTCCCAAGCTCAATCGCTGCAAGCGGTGCCCCGCCTGCTCCGGCAAATGCACTGAACGCGGCAATCAAAGTGATGATCGGAAGCGTAACCCCCACGCCCGTCAAAGCCAGATTACCATCGCCCTGCATATGTCCGATGTAGATTCGATCGACGACATTGTACAAAACGTTGATCAGCTGTGCCAAAACCGTTGGCAGTGCCAATGAAAGCATCAGTCTGCCCAACGGAGCCGTTCCTAATTTCTCGTCATTTCTCATTCAACCACTTCTTCCCAATTTGGATATACGAGTATTTTACCATTGTAAATGCGCAAAAAAAAGTTTTGTCTCCCATATGTCGTTTGAATTAATGTATAATGTAAACAGTTACTAAATTCAGGAGTTATAAATGATAAAGAAATTACGCGCAAAACATGTTCCGGAAACGGCCTATTTAATAATGTTTACAATTTTCTCGGCAGCTGCCTTCGTTGAAGGAACGACTCTGACGCATGTTTTTGGTGTAGATCGATTGATGGCTTTGACATATCGCATCTACCAGCTTTCGGTTCTCGGCGTACTCGGAAAAATCTTCTTTTTGGACGACTCGACGAAAAAAACCAAAACAGGCATTTTCCTGACGCTTGCCGTGCTCTATTTCATCTGCCATCGTGCGCAGGCAATGGCGCCTTTTTTCATGGCCATTTTCATCTTCGGTGCAGTCGGAGTCGATTGGAAAAAGATTCTGAAATGTTTCTTTTTCACTGGTCTGCTTTTGACGTGCCTTTCGCTTTTTGGCGCTTTGTTTCGCATAATTCCTAATATGGCACAGTCAAGGACGTATTTGGGCATCCCGTTCCATCGTTTCAGCATGGGAATTGCGACTCCGACCGATTTTGCGGCGCATGTCTTTTCTTTGATGATGGCTGCTGTTTTGCTGCGAGATTTTAAGTGCGACAGAAAATGCCTGATCCTTCTTTCATTGATTGCTTTTCTGACGTTTGCTCTCACTGATGCACGGCTTGACTTGATCTTAATGATTCTGCTGCTTTTGTGCACTGCATTTTATGATAAGATCAAAGCGTTCATCACGGCTTCCGGACCCGGCTTCTTTGGCATCATTATCGGCGGATATGCTCTGTTTGATCTTTGGATAACTCACGTCTACTATATGCCCAGTCGTTTCTGGGAAACGCTCGACCGCTTTTTGTCAAGCCGCTTGTTCTACGGCAACGTTGCCATGAAACAATGCCAGGTTCCGCCTCTTTTTGGGCGTTTCATCCCTCAAAACGGCAACGGACTCATGCTGAAACCCGGTGAGCGGTACTTTTTCATCGACTCGTCAATCATTCGCATGTGGACCATGTTCGGCATCGTCTTCACGATTTTGATGATCATGCTGACGTCATTTCTCATCATCCGCGGGTTTTCGACAAAATACGTTCCGCTGTTGGTCATCTTGGCACTGATCGTGATTGAATCCGCAATCGATCATCATTTGTGGGACATATCCTACAACGTCTTGTTCGTTGCAGCTTTTGCCGACTGGAGCAGCCTGACTAAAAGGCAGCGCTGAATTCCTATTTTGTCGTCTGAATGAACTCATACGGCGTCGTCTGATAGACGTAATAATTCAGCCAGTTGGAATACAAGATATTGGCGTGCGATCTCCAGGTCAATAAGGGTTCTTTGGTATCATCGTCATCCGGATAATAATTTAAAGGCGGCTCAATCGGCAGGCCTTTTTCTTTGTCTCTCAAATATTCCTTTTGCAAAGTATAGCGATCGTATTCGGGATGGCCCATCACAAAGACCTGATGCCCGTCATTTGCAATCACAAGGTAGATTCCTGCTTCGTTTGACTCTGCCAAAACGGAAAGCTCAGGATGTTTCAAGACATCCTGTTTGTCGACTTCAGCATGACGCGAATGAGGCGCAAAGAAAACGTCGTCAAAACCACGAACGAGCGGAACTTTGCGATTCAACAGCCGGTGCTGATAAATACCGAAACGTTTTTCTTTCAACAGGTGCTTCTTGATCCCGTAATGATAGTACAGACCTGCCTGAGCGCCCCAACAAAGGTGCAGCGTCGAAGTGACGTGTTTTTTTGACCATTCCATGATTTTGCAAAGTTCGTCAAAATAGTCGACTTCCTCAAATTCCAGCTGCTCAACGGGTGCTCCCGTAATAATCATGCCATCGAAATTTTTGTCGGAAATCTCGGAAAAAGGCTCGTAAAACCTGTTCAAGTGGCTGAGTGCCGTATGCGTCGATTCATGCGTTTCAAGCGACACGAACGAAACGTCGACTTGCAGCGGCGTGTTCGACAAAGCCCTCAAAAGCTGCAGTTCAGTAGCCTCCTTCAAAGGCATCAGGTTCACGATTGCAATTTTGATCGGTCGAATGTCCTGATGAATCGCACGCGTTTCGTCCATTACGAAAATATTTTCCTGATTCAAGATCTCGCGTGCCGGAAGATCATGTTGTATTTTAATCGGCATCTTGCCTACCTCCTTGTATCTAAAACAAAAACGCCCCCGTGAAAGAACATCTTTCACAGGGACGCATCCTAGCGTGGTACCACCCATCTTCGCTGCATCATCCGCAGCCTTCTCCGGCACCGTCATGCCTGGGATTATATCGTATCCTCACGAACCTTGAGCTTTCACTCGCAGTTAAACTCAGAGCTCATCTTCAGCTTGTCTGACCCGCCTTCTTTCACCAAACAAAGGCTCTCTTTGGAATCTGAGTCCGCCTACTCTTCTCGTCAACGTTTTGTTTTATATTATTGACTGAAGTTTATACCCTTTTTCTAATTTTGTCAACACTTTGCTTTAATGGTGCTGTAAAATGCAGCATTCCCTGAAACGGCAAAAACTTTCATTGTCAAAAAACATCTGCGTGATCAAACTGTCGACGCCTTGTTCGGCATTTTCTTTAATTCAAGATGGAAACGGGAACTTTTTTCTCAAGCTTTCTTGCGATATTTATTGATGATGACATCTCTTCCCTTGACCGGCATTGTCTTCTTGCCGACGAAATCAAAGCCGCACTTCATGATGACGCGGTTGCTTGCCAGGTTTTGCTCTTCTGCTTCAATCCTGATTTCAGGAAAGCCTTCTTCAAGCAAATAATCGCTGAAACCTTTGAAGGCTTCCGTCATATAGCCTTTGCCCCAGTATCTTCTTCCCAAAACGTATCCGATGACCGGCACCTCGTCTTCATGACCGACGACATCGATCATGCCGATCAATCCGTCGTTTTCTTTAAGGCAGATGCCGTATCGATGGCACTTCTCATCCTCGTAGGCACGCATCCATTCCGCAATGATCTTCTTGGTCACGTCGACGCTTTCGTGAGCGTCCCAAGTCAGATAACGCGTGACTTCAGGATCATTTGCCCACGTTTCATAGATTCTCATTGCATCATGCTCGTCCAGCCTGCGCAGATAAAGCCTGTTCGTTTCGACTGCTTTTTTCGGCGAAACCCATTCATAAAGTTCTGCGCCCTTTTCACCGATGTCATCGTAAAAAAGTTCGGTTTGCTTGACAAGCGCAAAGCCGTTTTTGCGATATAATTTTCCGGCGGAATCGTTGCCTTCGATCACGTCGAGGTGAATCGCTTTTTTTGCCCTGGATTTTATCGCAGAAAGCATCGAAGAAGCGATGCCCTGCCCCCTGAATTCCGGCGAAACGGCAAACAGATGCAGCACGCAGACATCTTTTGTTTCCTTCCAGTCCGCATGATTGTATGCATCATCGTCGCCATCTGACAAAATTCCCGCTGCTGCGATTTTTCCGTCGATGCGTCCGAGCAAAAACAGCCGATTTGCGATCGCATACTCGAGATCGTCACGACACGGATATAGCCCCCAGTGCCAACCAGGCGAATATTTGTCAAATTTTTGCTGCTCGCAGACCTTTTCATAAAAAATGCAGAGCTCTGATAAATCATTTTTTGTTGCTTGAACTATTTCCAAAATAAACTACCCCTTCTTGCCAAAATGCCTCGGTGAATCCTGCCTCTTCTTGCGAATTTTCCTGGCAATGCGCTCCGTTGCATGCGTCAGATGCCTTAAAATCGAATCGGCCGCAAACATGAAGACGACGACCAGCAAAAAATCGGCCCTTGACAGCGGACTGATCGCAAAAAGATGCTTCAAAAACAAGAAGCAAAAGACCAGACCCGCAACGTTGAGCCATAGAATTGCCCACTTTTTCTTATTGAACGGCCGACTGATCCGAACCAAAACGATCAGCCCGATCGCACCCAAAAGAAGAGTCGCCATCGTCGAAATCTCATCATCGGAAATGCCGAAAATCTTGCCGCAGACCACAAGCGCAGCAACCGAAACCATATCGGTCAATCCGGCCGGAAAAGCCTTGATGAACACGTTCGTCAAAAAATGCCCCTTGATTCGGTCTTTGGTCGGCTCAAGCGCCAGCAAAAAGCCGGGAACGCCGATCGTAAATCCCGTCACCAGGGAAATCTGCGAAGGCTCAAGCGGGTACGTAAACATCAAAACAGCCGAAAAGACCGCCATCAGCAGCGAGAAAATATTCTTGACCAAAAACAAGCTTGCCGACCGCTGGATGTTATTGACAACTTGTCTTCCTTCAAGCACGACGTTTGGCATGTGCACGAAATCGGAATCAAGCAGGACGACTTGCGCAACTTGTGCGGTTGCCTCGCTGCCGGATGCCATCGCAACGCTGCAATCCGCATCCTTCATCGCTAAAATATCGTTGACGCCGTCGCCCGTCATCGCAACGGTATGCCCGTTTTTTTGCAGAGCGGATACGAAAGCCTGCTTTTGCTTCGGAGTCACGCGTCCGAAGACCGTTTTTGTCTCAAGTGCCTCTTCCACTTGCGCGTCGGTTGTCAAAGTCGAAGCATCGACGTAATTTCTGGCCCCATCGATTCCGGCCTGTTCGGAAATTTCGGAAACGGTTTTCGGATTGTCGCCCGAAATGACCTTGATCGCAACTTTTTGTTTTTTAAAATATTCAAACGTCTGCTTGGCGTTTTGACGAATCGGATTCTCAAAAATCACATAGGCCAACGGCTCAACGCTACCTGAAAGGCCATGTTCAAGCTCAGTGCCGTCATACTTCGCAAACAAAAGCGCACGGTACCCCTTATCCGTATACGGCAAAATTTTATCTTCGATTTTTTCAAATTCAGAGCGCATGATGAACTCCGGTGCCCCTAACAAATACGTCGCATCATTGAAAATTATTCCGCCATACTTTGTCGAAGACGTAAACGGAACAACCTTTAGAGCAGCATGTTTTTGCTCTGCATCTTCCGGGATAAACGACTGCAGCGCCTGCATCGTCGCATTGTTGTCCTTTGAGGCAAGCACGTAGTCCGTCAGCCTTTCAGTGACGTCTTCTCCTTCAAAGACGACTTCCTTGACTTTCATCTCAGGTTCGGTAATCGTTCCGGTCTTGTCGACGCACAAAACGTCAACGCGCGCCAGCGTTTCGATGCTTTTCATGTCATGCAGCAAAACCTTGCGTTTCGAAAGCCTCATCGTGCTCAAGGCCAAGGCAACCGTCGTCAAAAGATACAGTCCTTCGGGAATCATCCCTAAAACGGCCGCAACCATTGACGTAATGCTCTTTTGAAACGTGACGCCGTTTAAAAAGAAGCTTTGGTAAAATAAAATGACCCCGATCGGAATAATGACGATTCCGACCCACTTGATGATTTCATTGATCGAACGCACCATCTCTGACTGTTCATAACCGTCGATCGTTTTGGCTTCCGACGTTAATTTTGATATGTAGGACTCGTTTCCGACCTTGTCCAGGCGCGCATAACACCGTCCCGAAACGACGAAACTGCCGGAAAGAAGCGTATCCCCTTTTTTCTTGTCGATTTCATCCGACTCGCCCGTCAAAAGCGACTCGTTGACCTGAACGTTTCCGTCAAGCACCGTCGCATCCGCACAAATCTGCTCGCCGGCCGAAAGAAGCACGACATCGTCCTGCACCAGTTCTTCAGACGTGACCTTGCTTTCTTTTCCATCACGCACGACGATTGCATGCGGAGCATTCAGCAGGTTCATTTTGTCAAGCGTTTTTTTTGCGCGCCATTCCTGAATGATTCCGATGATGATGTTCCACAAAATAATCGGCAAAAAGGTCAGATTGCGAAACGATCCGACGACGCACAAAAGCACCGTGATCACCAGGAAGATCAAGTTGAAATACGTCAAAGTATTGCTCAAAATGATCTGCTTGACGGTCAGTCCGGTCGAAGCGTCCGACTGATTGGTTTTTCCGGCGTTGATTCGTTCCTTGACTTCTTTTTGAGTCAAGCCGCCGTATCTAGCATCTTCCATCCATAAACTCCCTTTCGAAAAGCTTCTAAGTAAATAATAACTCAAGTTAAGTCAAAACGCCTATAAGAATGCATTAAGATTGAGTTTCGCCAGGCAGATCCTTTCACGTCACTGATAAAAAAACAGGGCTTCTGAGAACACCGGGGTTCAAAAGTCCTGTTTTGCAATTTGTTCATTTATATGAAAAAGCTGCCTGCAAAGCTTGACAGGGCAACAGAGTCACTGGGTTTCCGGCTGGATATAATTAAACATACAGTGCGCAGACATCGATTAATTTCTCGCTTCAAACTTTAATTTCAGCACCAAGCCCAATGCGATCAAAGTTATCGCCAAAATCAGCACGATCGAAATGCGACTGCCGACCATGCTGCCGTTTGACATCGTTTTTTGAGCCCAGCCGAAGATGACGGAAACGACAGTCGTCGAAAGCGCTCCGGAAAACTGCTGCAAAGTATTCAAAACGCTGTTGCCGTCGATTGCTTCTTCGCGTTCCAGTTGACTGAGACTTGTCGCAACCAGACTGCTTGCCGCAAGCCCCATGCCGATCTTTGTGGCAACGTCGCCGCACAAAAGCAGTTTCACCCCTGCATTTGGCAAGACAAAGGCCAAAAAAGCCAGCCCCAAAGATGCAAGCGTCAGTCCGAAGACAATCGGTTTGAAATAACCTAATTCATCCATCAATCGACCGGAAACCGGCGCGAGCAGAAACACGAACGTTGCGCCCGGAAGCATGAACAGTCCTGCCGTGACGGTATTCTGATGCAACCCGATCTGAAGATAATTCGGGAAAATGAATGAGATGCCAAGCGCGATGGCCTGCGTGACCAAAGCACCATACATGAACCAGACGAAGCGCTGATTGGAAAAGACGTTCAGACTGATGAGACGCTTCTTTTTGTTGGAAAAATAAAACATCAAAAGCGCCATGATGCTGAGCAAAAGCAGCCAAAGCGAAAAACGCTCGATGGCAACCAGCAAAAGCGCCAAACCCAATGCCAAAAAGAAGTATCCGCCAAAATTGAAACCGGTCTTTGTTTCAATCTTTCGCTGAGGAATCGACATGATTCCGACGACAAAAGAAATCGCAAGAATCGGCACGAGAAACAGGAAAATCTTGTTCCAGTCAAAATGATGCAGAATAATTCCGCCATAGGTCGGACCGATTGCAGGCGCAAAGCAGGTCGTCATCGTGGCCACGCCGACCATGAAACCGCGTTTTTCCAACGGAACGTGCTCCAAAATAATGTGCATCGCAAGCGGCAAGGCAAGTCCGGTGCCGATTCCCTGAAGGATGCGACCGGCTAACAACAGTTCGAAATTTCCCGCAATCGAATCCAAAATCACGCCAAGCAGAAAAAAAAGATTTGAACTGACAAACAGATTTTTTTCGGAAACGTTTCGAATCAAATAGGCTGACAACGGAATGCTGATGGCAACCGTCAGCAGATTGGCAGTCGTCACCCATTGAATCAGTCCCGCATCGATTCCGAACTGCTTCATGAGCGTCGGAAAAGTCACGTTCATCGACGTTTCGATCAAAACGCCGCAAAAGCTCATGATCGTCGTTGCGACGACTGCTGGCATTACGTGCCACTTTTTCTTTGTTGCCATATTTTCACCTCGAATTCCAGAAATTACGCATAGAATCCATGATACGCTACAAATGTCAGCCAAGTCAAGCAAAATACGAACGTTATCCGGCAATATCATCTTTTTTGGTAAGTCTCATCAAAGCGCTGAAAACCGCGAATCTCAAAGAAAACGTCCCTGCGCCAAAAACAGACGCAAGGATTGCCGAAGTCCGTTTTGTCTGCAAGCTTGTTTTACGGGCAAATCTCAGTTTTTTACGTTTTGCCCGTAACCGCCCGTCTTGTTTTACGGGCAAATCCCTGTTTTTCACGTTTTGCCCGTAACCGTCCGTCTTGTTTTACGGGCAAATCCCGTTTTTCCACGTTTTGCCCGTAAGCAATAATTTTGCCAAATCCAGCGTTGCGCATCGCGGGCTTGCCAAACGGCTACGAATCTGCTCAACCCGACCACCGTCAGCGTGATGCGGATACTGCATTTTTCAAATTAAAAAGATTTTCCCCGCACGCCGAAAATACGGGAAAAACCTTTTCATAACTATAACAATTGCGCAAACAAACGCATGATCATCCGACTCAGGCGATGAGGCGCGCTCCACTTGACGCTGTACTTTTCAGTAACTTCGCGACACTGCTTGAACGTTTCGTCAAAATCTTCTTTAATCGAAAGAACGGCCGGCACGTCCGTCATAAAACATCCATTTTCAAAATGATGATACAAGCTGCGGTAATCAAGATTAATCGTTCCGCACGTCGCCAGGCGATCGTCTGCCACGCTCATTTTGGCATGGCAAAAACCAGGTTTCCATTCAAAAATGCGCACGCCGTTTTCTGCAAGCACGTTGTAAAAAGAACGCGTCACGCTGTAAATCGGCTTTTTATCAGGAATCCCAGGCGTAACGATTCTGACGTCGACGCCGCGCTTTGACGCAAGCGACAGCGCATGAGCAAACTCATCAGTGATGATCAGATACGGCGTCATGAAATAGCAATACCTTTCAGCCTTGTTGACCATGCTGATGTAGACTTCTTCACCGACCTGTTCGCCGTCAAGCGGGCTGTCGGCATATGGCTGAATGTAGCCTGCGCAATTTTCAGGATAATTTCTGTCCTTGAGATAGAATGCCAAATTTTCTTCACTGTCACGTTCTTCCTTTGAAGAAGCATTCCACATTTCCAAAAATGAAACCGTCAAAGACCTGACCGCCTGGCCGCAAATTCTTATGCCGGTGTCTTTCCACTCACCGTAAGGATGCGTGAAGTTGAAATACTCATTTGCGAGATTATACCCGCCGGTATAGCCGATTTTGCCGTCAATCACCGTGATCTTGCGATGGTCGCGATTGTTAAAAAACATGTTGAGCCCTGGCATGAGCGGATTAAAAACGCGACACTTGATTCCGACTGCTTCGAGTTTTTTGGCAAACGACATGTTGACGAACCCGATCGATCCCATATCGTCATAAAAAACGCGAACCTCAACGCCTGCTTTGACGCGTTCTTCCAAAACCGCCTGGATCTTCTGCCAGGCTTCCTTGTCCTCGATTGCATGGTATTCCATGAAGATGAAGTCCCTGGCAAGCGCCAGATCATGGAGCTGCGAATCAAGTCCCTTGATTGCTTCGTCGAAATATTTCACCTCTGTATTTTCATAAACGGGATATCCCGAATATTTGTGAATATACTCGGAAATTCCTCTGCCGTCAGGATTTTTGACGCCTTCACCCAAATACTTGAACAGCTTTTCGTCAACTTTATCGTAGCGTCGTTTCATTCTCTTCGTTCCGCCGTTTAATCCGACCAGAAAATACAGTGCTACGCCCAAAATCGGAAATGCCAAAATCAAAATAATCCACGGCACCTTCATCGTTGCCGTCTGGTTTTGACTGTAGATAAAGAGCACCAGCAAAATTGCGAGCACTCGCGTCGTCCAGTCAATGATGCTTGCATATTCATTCAGTCTGGTGAAAATCAAAACCAAAAAGACGACTTGAAGCAGGATTGACAAGACTGAAAAAATCAGCCTTTTGATTCCGTTTTTCGATTTCTGTTTTCCTTCATATGTTTCCACGTCTGAACCCCCATCCATCAATCTTTAACAAAGGTGCTTTCCTCTCGGTAATAAATTACCGAGTTTCCACACGCGCTACGCGACAAAATCAAAACGGATCCCAAAATAACGATCAACGATGCAAACTGCGCAAGCCGAAAGGGATTATTGACTTCACCAAAAACCGATACGGTAAATGCGCCGATTTTAAGAAATGAATAGAAAATCACAAACGGCAAAATATAATCGAGCTTGCCATTGTTCTGAATAAGAGTCGTCACGAAAACCATCATCGGAATCATCGGTGTCCCGCTGATCCCAGCTTCGGTCAATGTTATTCCCAATTTCTTCAAGTTAATCGCTTCCTAATACATAGTATAAGCCAATATTTATATTATACATCAGCGCAAACTTTTTTATGTAAATAAGTTCTTACGGTTTTCTGGCCGTGATGCTTACCATCAATCATATCTCATTTTTGCGCACAAAAAAAGTACCTTACGAACGCGCAAAGTACTTTTTCAATCCAGGATTGATAATCAAATGCATGACAGGCCGAGGCATTCCTGATCGTTTCAATCTGCTTCATATTTTTTCGTATACAGGACGATCGCCTTCAATGACGGAAATCGTCGAAAACAGTGTGACGGCAATTTTTACTGAGAGCTTGGCGTGCTGATTTAGCGAGCGATGCATTTGGCAAAAGCTCTGCCGGTTACGGACAAATCGATAAAAATGGGCACTTTGTCCGTAAACGACCTGCTCGAAAAATGGCGATTACGGACAAAATGGGCAAA
>ERZ773170.439-NODE-439-length-42514-cov-13.132104_pt1 | contig 42514 bp, 30 predicted proteins | sample MGYA00581002_ERZ773170 | MGnify/ENA primary metagenome ERZ773170 (study PRJEB29015, sample SAMEA2737811) | human gut metagenome | biome: human gut; feature: human-associated habitat; material: faeces | place: China | collected 2012 ... | reverse complement strand
GTAAATAATTTTGCGAATGTTCTATTCCCATAAATACCTCCTTTACAAATTACTATTTGATGAAATCATTATAGCATAAATTTAATTTTTTTAACATCTTTCTGGAGAATTTTTATCAGGAGATTTATCTTGTTTTTCTTCTTTTTCATCTCCCAACATTTCATGTTCATTTTCATTTATTTTTAATTCTGCATTTATTTCTTCTAGTTTTCGTAACTTTTCTTGTAATTCTTGTTCTTTAGGAAATTCCTTTTGAGATTCTTGCTTTGCATTTTCCATTTGAAAATATGTATTATCTAATAAATCTCTTTCGTGAGGAATATCTTTTGCAATATTCTCTAAACAATTATTTATTCTTGTTATATTTCCTATACTATCTACTCCTAAATCAATAGAATAACTGAATTTATTTTTTAATTTTAATCTAACATTTCTAGTTATTGAATCAAAACTAATTTCCATTGTAAAGCCTCTATATTCTCCTATTTCTCTTGTTTCCATACTTTTTAAATCATTTATACTTTGTAATAATCTCTTTCCTGCCTCTTGTTTTTCTGTATATATCATTCCATTTATTTTCATAGGAGAAAAACCATCTGCATTAGGTTTAGTATATTCTTGTAATTTAATTGTATCTTCTTCCATTGCTCCAATTTTATTATTAAGTCTTGCTATTTCTTCTGGAAAGTATTTTATAATCTTATCTTGCAATGAATATTTTTGATTCATAAATTCTTGTTTTAATAATTTCAATTTTGCGACATCAGTATCTAACGATGTCTTTTCTAATATTTTAGGATTTCCTGTTGCTAATGCTTTTATTTCTCCATAAGTTAATGCTTTGTCATCAATATCTTCCATTGTTCTTGCAGGTGTTTTTGATGTCATTATTTGAGAAATGAATTTTTGCTTTTGCTCTACTAATTGATACATATAACTATCAAATGTCTTTTCAGTAACATACGAATATACATATACTTTTTTGTTTTCATTCCCCTGTCTAATCATTCTTCCATTTCGTTGAGTCAAATCAGAAGGTTTCCATGCACAATCTAAATGATGAGTTGCAATTAACTTATCTTGAACATTAGTACCTGCACCCATTTTTTGAGTTGAACCCATTAACACTCTAACTTGTCCTTTTCTTACTTTACTAAATAATTCTTTCTTTTTAACCTCATTATCTGCCTCATGAATAAAAGCTATTTCATCAGGTGGAATACCTTTTTGAATTAGCTTTTTCTTTAACTCATTATATACATCTGTAAATTCTTCTTTTTCATAGCCTTTTAAGTCTTTTGGAGTTGATAAATCACAGAATACAAGTTGTGTTGATTTCTTATCACTATTTTCACTCCATATTCTATAAACATTTTCTGCACATGAATTTACTTTACTACTTTCTGAATCTGGTAATAAAGGATTCATAAGTCTTTGGTCTAATGCTAGTTTTCTACCCTCATTTGTAATTTTAAGCATATTATCTTCTGTTGCATCAACTGTTCCTGACCTTATTTTCTCTGCTCTTTCTCCTAAAGCCTTTACCATTTCTTGTTGTATTTCACTAGGTTTTACTACTACATTTATATTTTCAAATTCTGGTGTTGGCAAATTTAATGTTTCAGCAGTTTGAATATCTGCTACTTCTTTAAACATAGACATTAGCTCTGGTAAATTGTGAAATTTTGCAAATCTTGTTTTTGCTCTATATCCTGTACCCTCTGGTGCAAGTTCTATTGCAGTAACTGTTTCTCCAAATGTACTTGCCCAATTATCAAAATGTTCTAAACTATTTTCTTTTAGTCCAGAATATTGTAAATATCTTTGCATTGTATAAAGTTCTGCCATTGAGTTACTTACTGGTGTTCCAGTAGCAAATACAGAACCTTTGCCTCCTGTAATTTCATCTAAATATCTACATTTCATAAAAAGGTCGGAAGATTTTTGTGCTTCAGTTTGTGCTATTCCACCAACATTACGCATTTTCGTATATAAAAACAAATTCTTATAATTATGAGCTTCATCAACAAATAATTTATCTACACCTAATTCTTCAAATGTTACAACATCATCTTTTCTTTCTTCCTTATGTAATTTCTCTAATCTGGTTTCTAATGATTTTCTTGTTTTCTCCATTTGTTTAATAGTATAGTTTTCTCCTCTGTTTGATTTTTCAGAGGCAATTCCTTTTGTAATATCACTTATTTGTTCTTCTAATAATGCAATTTGTCTTTCTATTGACATTGGTATTCTTTCAAATTGTGAATGTCCAATAATTACTGCATCAAATTCTCCTGTTGCTATCCTACTACAAAATTTTTTTCTATTTTTGGTTTCAAAGTCTTTTTTAGTAGCAACTAAAATATTGGCACTTGGATAAAGTTGCAAAAACTCACTTGCAAACTGCTCTATAATATGATTTGGAACTACAAACAAAGACTTATTACATAAGCCTAAACGCTTACTTTCCATTGCAGCTGCAACCATCTCAAAAGTCTTTCCTGCACCTACTTCATGTGCTAATAATGTGTTATTACCATATAAAACATGTGCTACTGCATTAAGTTGATGTGTCCTTAATTTTATCTCTGGATTCATTCCTACAAAACCTATATGAGAGCCATCATATTCTCTTGGTCTTATGCAATTAAATTTATCATTATAAAGTCTTACTAAATGATTTCTTCTTTCTGGATCTTCCCATACCCAATTTAAGAATGCTTCTTTTATTGCGTCTTGTTTACTACAAGCTATTGCAGTTTCTTTTCTGTTTAATACTCTTTGTTTTCTGCCCTCATCATCTATAAATGTATCAAATATTTTTACATCTTTTAGATTAAGTGTCTGTTCTATTATTTTATATGCATTTATTCTTGATGTACCATAAGTTGTATATGCTTTTACATTGTTTCTATCATTACTTTTTCCATCAATATACCATTCAGCAGTTATATTAGAATATTTAACATGAATATCCCATCTGTTATAACTTGGTGTATCTAATAATTCAAAAATAAACTTTCTAATGATTTCTGGAGGTATCCATGTTGAGCCTAACTTAATTCCAATTTCACTTGCAGTAAGGTCTTTTGGAATAACCTCTTTTAATTTTTCAACATTTATATTAAAACTAGAATCTTCTTTTGCAAATTGTTCTGCAACTTTTAGTTTTTCTCTAACATTACCAGATAAATATTCATCAGCAGTTACCCAATTGTTTGTATTTTCATAATCAGGTACTTTAAATATAACACCCTCTAAACTATTTATTATTTCTTCTTTGTCTATCTTGCATAATTGTTGCATATAATCTAAATCAACTTTTGCCTTATCTTGTATAGATAAAATCAAAGCCTCATCTGGAGTATCTACTTGTAATACTTTCTTTTTAGCTTTTATAGTTCTTTTGCTAAATATATCAGCTTTTCCTACAAAATTGCCCTCTCCATCTATCTTTTCAAGTGAGCATAATAAGAAATAACTACTATCATTAGAAAATGCTGTTTCATTTGCTCTTGAATTTATTAAGCCATATTCTTTTGTAAATCTATCATATAATTCATTTAATTTTGCTTGTGCAATATGAATTTCCTCATCTGAATAATCTTCCATTTGAAAATCAATTAATTCTCTTACCTGTTCTCTTAACAAAATTAAACCTTTTATTCTATTTTGTGCCGTTAAAGGTAACTCATCTTGTAATATCATTTTTGAATTTTCTCTAAAATACAATTTATCATCTACTATTGCATAAGAATAATTCTTAACAGTTGGAATTGCAGGTATTGATGTGTCTTCTTGTTCAATTTCATTTTCAATACTATTATTCTGTAATTCTCCATGTATATTAGTTATCGCATAATTTAATTGTTCTTCTAAATTTGTGTCTTCTTCTGCTTTACAAGTTGAATCATAGCCATAAGCAGTAGATACCATTTCCATTTTTCCTAATATCATATCTGGATTATCTACAAAATATTTATTCATTGTAATATTGTTTTCATCTCTATCAAGATATACCCAATCTGGCATTATATCGGTCAAATTTTCTCTTTTTTGTAAGAAGATAATATCTGATGTTACTTTTGTTCCTGCATTCTTTGTAAAAGTATTATCTGGTAATCTAATAGCACCTAAAAGGTCTGCTCTTTGTGCTAAATACTTTCTAACCTCTGGACTTGCTTTATCCATTGTTCCTTTTGAAGTAATAAATGCAATTACTCCTCCTGGTCTAACTTTATCTAAAGTTTTAGCAAAGAAATAATCGTGTATTAGAAAATTATTTTTATCATATCTTTTATCATTAACTTTGAAATCTCCAAATGGCACATTTCCTATTGCTATATCAAAAAACGAATCTGGTAAATCTGCTTTTTCATAACCTTGAACTTTAATATTTGCTTTTTGATATAATTGTTTTGCTATCTTACCACTTATGGAATCAAGTTCTACTCCATATAGTTTTGAGCTTTGCATTTCTTGTGGCAACATTCCTAAAAAATTTCCTGTACCACAACTTGGTTCAAGAATATTTGCTTGTTCAACACCCATGCTTTTTAGAGTGTCATATATTGCATTTATAACTACTGGTGGTGTATAAAAAGCAGTTAATGTTGAAGCTCTTGCTGACTTATATTCTTCATCTGTAAGAATTTCTTTTAATTCGTTATATTCTTCACTCCAATTATCTTTACTTTCATCAAACACATCTGGAAGTCCACCCCAACCCACATAACTAGCTAAAATTTCTTGCTCTTCTTTATTGGCTAATCTGTTTTTATCTTCTAGCTTTTTAAGTAGTTTTATAGCATCTATATTTCTTCTAACTTTTTCTTTTGGTGTTCCCTCTCCTAAAGAATTGTTATCAATATGATAGTTTATTTTTTCTTGATTTTTATAATATTCATCTCTATTAAGTGGCTTTCCATTTTCTTCTCTGGCTTTAAATAAATTGATTACTTTTTGTGCTTGTCCAATTGCTTTTAACTCGTCTATTGCATTTATTGTGTCATTTTCTACTTTTTCTAAAACAGCATTTCCAACCTCTTCTGCAATAGCTCCAGATTCTAAAGCATCAATAAATTCTTGACTTACTTCTCTTAGATTTTCATTCGCTAATTCTTCTATGTCTGTAAATTCAGCAAGTCTTTTTCTTATATCTAGTTCAGATTGTTTTGTATTATCTATTTCGGAATATTCTAGCAATCCACCATCTATTTCTGTTCCAAAGTTATTATAAATCTCATAATAATACCCCTCATCATTAGTATGGAAGTGAAAATAATTGCCATTAGATAATTTATAATTCTTTTCTATATTTTGAATATCTTGATTTTCTTCATCAATAGCTACTTGTTTTTGATCTGGATTTATTCTTGCATCATACATCCATTTTTGATTTTCATATTCCTCATTAAGCCATTTTTGATATTCTTCTTTTTCATTACTATTAAGATAAATATCAGCATTTACTAATTCTTTTATTCTTTTTTCAACCTTACTCCATGTTAGCAAAGTTTCTGGTGCATTTTCTTTTAGTCCTAATGTTAGTCTAATCCCTTTTGCATTATGCCATTCGTCTAAATTTTCGTAATTTCTTACACCTCCACCACCCTCGCCATATTCTTTTTTAAGAAAAGTAATGTTATCTTCAGTAGAATAACTTTCTTGGAATAATCTATAAATTCTAAATTTTCCATCAGCAAAATGACTACCCTCTAAAAGAACATCATCTATTACCTTTTGTGTAAATTCAAAAGCAGAAGTATTTTCTACCTCTGCCTGTGCTTGAATATTATTTATTTGTTCTTCTACACTTGGTAAATTCTTAATTGGTGGAATATAGCTATCTGTAAAAAGATTTAATTGTAAATCAACTCTGTTATTATCATTTCCTCTGCTTGATTTCGTATTGAGTTCATTGCTTGTACCCAACCCATTTGATCTGCTCTCTTCATTTCTTCGTTCACTTGAGCTTTCTCTGCTAATTGTTTGATTAGTAGTTTCAATCTGTTTTGAGCTGTTTCCTCTATTTCTCCTAAATGTTCTTCCATCTTGCCATCTAACATTAATTCCTCGTATAACCCTCTTTTGTGTTCTTTTAGGAATTTCTCCCTCATTCTTGAGAATCTCCCCTGTGCCATTTTCTTCGTTTTTGGTAATGCTACTTGTGGTATTTGGTAATCTCCCATTTGATTGTATGTTAATTCTATCATAATCATTTCTCCCTTCATTATTTTTTTCTTCATTATTATGATAATTTATTTTTTCATTATTAACAAATGTACGATTTGTTAATTTATAATTTTTTTCATAATTTATAACACTAGAATAGATTTCTCTTAATTCTTGTTCTGCAATATCACTTATTGCTGCACCTAATCTTGAAACAACTCTTTTATTATTAAAACTACTAATCATTTCAAAATCCGATACATTAAAATGTTCTGTTGGATCAATGCCACATCTTTTCATTGCCATATATGATATTGATTTTGCAAGTAATACAATAAAGTTTCCCTCTAAATCTATATCTTGCATTCCCTCTAATAAGCTACCATCTAAAACTTCTTTTAAATCAACTAAATAATCTTGATAATTATCTTCAACTAAATTTATAGATGCTGAATATATTGCTTCTGCTAAATTAGATTTAACTTCTAAATTTCCAAAACTATTTTCTAGTGTTTCTATAATTCCATTTTCATAAGAAGGTTTTATTTCCCATAACTTAAAATCTTTATTTATACCACTATGTGTATCTGAAATATCAAAAACATGTCTTAATACATTTCTGCCATTTTCCATTGATAATAAGGCAATACCTTTTGCACCCTTATTAACCCATCTTCGTAATTTTTTATTCCAAGTTTCTATATCTGCACAAGCAGTAGCATTTGGTTTTTGAGCATATATTAACACTTGCTCATTAAAAGAATACTTGTAATTATTACTCGCCGTATTTAAAAACTTAATCCAACTTTCTCCATTTTGAGTAATTTCTTTCAATGTTTCACTTGCCATTTCATTTATTAGTTGATATTTATTCGCCATCAGTTTCCTCCTTTCTCGTTTCTTGATAATTGAAATACCCTATTGTATTATGGTCTTTAATAAACTCTCGTAAAGCAATAATATTCAAAACATCAGGGTCTTTCGTTATTTCTTTTAAATCTTCTATTTTTAAATTTGAAATATCTTTTTCTGTTGATTTTCCAATACTTATTAACTTGTTATATGTTTCCATTCTTAAGTTTCTTTTTCTAGGCATTTCACACCTCCTATTTTTTTTACATAAAAAAATAAGCTAGATTGATATCTAACTTATTTTAAAAATAAATTAATTAATTTTAAATTAAATGATGGTTGCATTTTTTACATCTACCAAAGCCTTGTGTACGCAAAGCAACAGAATTTTCCCATTCATTTCCACAAATACTACATTTCCACCAAATTATTTTTTTATTTTTGCATGTCATTTCTTCTGGTTTTAAATCTCCATTTTTTGTAGGATGCCATTCCTTTGCTAATTCTGGGTAATTTGTTGCTAAAGAGCCTTCTTTTTTTATTAAATTTAGACTTCTAGTTTTTGCACCAACACTTGATGCACATTTAGGACAATATTTTGAACGAATCCTGCTCTCAATTGAGGCTTTCCATTGATATCCACACTTTGAGCATTTCCAAAAAAAGCTATGCTTTCTTTCTCCTAGATTTAAGTCTTCAAATTTAATATTATTTTTTTCATAATCATATTCTTCAGCCAACTCTGGATAAAGTGTTTTAAAATCATTTTTTCCTTTTTTTAATCTGTAGTATGAACATTGTGTACACTTGGTTGTATTTTTTTTGTATACATCTTTAACTTTAGAACAATATGATTTTCCACATTCTGTACATATTAACCATATAAATTTTTCACTACCTTTAGTAAACATATCTGGAGTCAAATTACCATTTTTTTCTTTGTCCCACATGTTAACTATTTCTGGCATTAATTCTAGTAATGAATTTTTCTTTCTTGATAATTGCATTAAATCTAAAATTTTATCATTATCCCTTTCTAATTTAATGTTCTTGTTTTCACAATTAAGATAATTAAGTATATCTCGAATACATCTTTCTAAATCTTCTATATTGTCTTTACTTGGAAGCACTTCAAAAATAATAGCTGATGATTTTAATTCTGGTAATCCTTTCTCTCTAACACGAATTAGTTTTATACCTAATTCATCACAAATTTTATCCTTATCTATGTCTCTTTTTATATTTTTATGCCAAAGAAAACCATCGTATTCTATTGCAGTTTTTATAGATGGAATATAAATATCAAGTTCTTTTCCATCATTATTTTCCAACTTAAAATTTTCAATAGTATCTTTAAAATTTTGACTAATATAATAAAAAATAGCTTTTTCTGGATAAGATACTTTATATTCTTTTTTACAAATTGGACAATTTCTACCTTTAACTCTATTTACTATGCTTGCTTCCCATTGATGTCCATATTTACATTTCCAATACACTTTTTTATTTGATTTAGCTAGATAGCTTTCTGGTAAATTTTCATTTCTTTCATAATCCCATTCTTCCAACAATTTTGGATACATTGTTTTTAAATCATTAACTCCAACAACTGGAGTTGCATTTATATCTCCTGTTCTTTTACTTGAACAATCTGGACATCCTAATCCTCTATTAACTTTACCTCTTATTTCTGCAAAATAGTCATTTCCACAAATACTACATTTCCACCAAACTTTATAACTAGATTTTTTTAAAAATTGGTTTGGTTTTAAATTACCATTTTTTTCATAATTCCATTCAATCAATACTTCTGGATGTTGTGATTCTAAATCATTAACACCAACAACAGGTGTAGAATGATACAATGATAGTTTTTTTCTTCCACATTTAGGGCAACCATTTCCTCTTCCATCTTTTCTATATCTATCGTGAGGAGGAGCAATCCATATATTATTACATTCATGGCATTTCCAACTCACCTTTATATGGCTTCCACAAGTAATTTTATCTGGATAATACCCTAATCTATTATTTTCTTCATAATTCCAATCTTTTATTAACTCTTCGTTATCTATTATATACTTTTTATCTTTCAATATTTTTTCCTCTTTTCTATATCCACTAGATATAATTGCAATTATTATAACATATTTTTTATTAAATGTCTTTGAATTAGAAAAAAGAGCCAAATTACTCTAGCTCTAATTCTATTATAAAAATTTAACTTTATTTTTCATCTTGTTTTCTTTTGCGAATTACAATATATACAATTCCTAATAAAGATAGTATTATTGCACTAGCAAATAATTTTATTTTGCTTTCAACTCCTGTTTTAGGAACTTCTATCTTTTTATTTTCAAATGTAAATTCTATTGTATTTTCATTTTCTTCTACTTGTGTATCATCTACGAATATTCCTTTGTCATTGATTTCTACTTTAACAATTTTGTTTGATAATTCATAATCTTTTGGTGCTTTTATTTCTTTAATGTAATATGTTCCATATCTTAACTCTTCAAATAAAGATGTTCCATCTTCTGAATTAGATTTAACCTCTTTAATAAGTTTTGTACATTCTGGATCTTCGTATATTGCAAATATGAATTTATCTTTAATAACTTCTTTTGTTTCAGTATCAATCTTAATTACCTTTACATTTTTTAGTATTGGCATATCTTTCATTTCTATTTTTTGAGTTTCTTTATCAGTTGTTACTGTGAATTTTATTTCTTCAGTAATTTCATACCCATAAGGAGCAGTTGTTTCTTTTAAGATATATGTTTTACCTTCCTCTAAACCTTTTACTTTATGAGGTTCTTTAGTTGATGTCCATTTATCTATTGTATTACCATCTTCATCTGTTACTTCTAATTCTGCACCCTCTAGTTCATTTCCATTTGTTATATCTGTTTTAGTTATTTCTACTAATTTATCAATCATAACTAATTTTTGTGTTTCTTTATCTGTTGTTACAATAAATTCAACATCAGTTGCTTTTACATAAGAATCTGCAACTATTTCTTCATGTAATGTGTATGTTTCGCCTTCAACTAGATTTTTGATTTTATGTGGCTCTTTACCAGATACCCATTCATCAACTACTTTATTGTCTTTATCTAATACTTGAATTGTTGCACCTGCAATTTCTTCTCCTGCAATATCAACTTTGCTCATTTCTACTATTTTGTCTATCATAACTACTTTTTGAGTTTCTTTATCTGTTATTACTTTAAATTCAATATCAGTTGCTTTTACATAAGAATCTGCAACTATTTCTTCGTGTAATGTATAAGTTTCTCCTTCAACTAAATTTTTGATTTTATGTGGTTCTTTACCAGATACCCATTCATCAACTACTTTGTTGTCTTTATCTAATACTTGAATTGTTGCACCCTCGATTTCATCTCCTGCTATATCAACTTTGCTCATTTCCACAATTTTATCAATCATATTTACTTTTTGAATTTCATTTGTATCTTTTATAGTAAATTTAATACTTGTTGCAACTACATAACCCTCTGGAGCGATTTCTTCTTTTAGTGTGTATTCTTTTCCTATTGTTAAGCCTTCAATTTTATGTGTTTTTTCTGTTGATGTCCATGTATCTATAATATTATTTTCATTATCTAATACTGTAAGTTTTGCTCCTATTAGTTCTTTATCTCCAGTAATATCAGTTTTAGAAAATTCAACTAATGTTGTATCATTTGAAATATATAATTTTGTTTCATATATCTTTGTAGTTAAATCTTTTTGCTCAAACTTAACTTCATATTTTGTTGTATTTAAAACAAGTCCATCTAATGTTTTAGTTTCAACTATTTCATAAGTTCCCATTGGAAGATTTGTTATTGTTAATTTTCCATCTTTAGTCAGATTATATTTTTTAATCTCTTGTCCTTTTTTGTAAATTACACTACCATCTGCCATATCTATAATATTTTCTTTTGCTGAAAGTTTAAATTCTATACCAGATAAGTCTGATGTATCAATTAAAGATGTATCTGCATCTTCTCTTAATGCAATAGTTTTATCCAATTTAATAGTTCCTGTTGGTTGCTCATTTTTAACAACGACTTCTTTTATAAAATCTCCATCTTTGTCTGTGTCATAATCTTTTACATTTTTAATTTCAAATGTAACTGATTTATCTAATTGTAAAAAGCCTGTTGGAACTTTTATTTCTGTTATTTCGTAACTTCCTACTGGTAATTTTAAAGGTGTTGTAATTGTTGCTTTATCATCATTTTTACTATTAAATGAGCTATCTGGAACAACTATATTATCTGCATTTGTTGTAAATGATGTGTATGTTGTATTTCCCATTTTTTGAGAAATAGATTCTCCTTTTTTGAATAATATCTTTTTAGTAGCTCTATCATATATATCTTTTGTTGCTTTAATTTCAAATGTTGTAGAATTTAATGTAACAAGTTTTCCTGTTTTTAAGTCTTTTTTGATTAACTTAATATATGTTTCTAATTGTTCATTATTTACTACTAAATGTTTTGTTTTTTTTGCTATTTCTTTGACTTCTGACTCATCATCTGTAATAGAAAATGTAAAATCAACTGCTGTTTCATAATCTGTTGGTGTTTTAGATTCTTTAACTATATATTTTCCATAAGGTAAGTTCTTTTGAGTATATGCGTTTCCATCTTTATCTGTTTTTATTGTTTCATAACTAGGAGCTATTACTTGTGCTTCTGCTACTCTTTTGCTATCAACTTTTACTTGGTTTCCGTTTTCATCAATTCCATTCCAAACTTCTGCATAAGTGTAGCCTTGTGCATAAGCTCTTTCTACTGCTGAATTTAATTTTATAGTAAATTCTGCACCCTCTAATCCTGGTGTTTCTCCAGAATTTTCTTTTATACCAGATTTGAATATATGAACTCCCATTTTCTTAACATTCTCTAAACTTGTTTTAGTATCTGTTATTACTTTTGTATATTGGTCTTTGTATTTTAGTTCTACATTATAAGTATTTTTATCTAACATGTATCCTATTGGAGCAGTTTCCTCTTTAACAACATACTTTCCTAAAGGAAGATTTGTTATATCTTCTGTTTCTCCTTTTTCATTCATAGTTCTTGTTGCAACTAAATCTCCATTTGAATAGAATTTTTTAGTTTTTGCTTTGTTGTATATATCTTCATTTGCATAAACCTTATAAACTGCACCATTAAATGTTGCATCTCCTTGTGGTACTGATCCAGTTTCTGAATCTTTCTTTATTATTGTAATTGTTCCTGTTGGTTCTTCATCTTTTATTCCATTAACATCAATATAAATAACTTTTGTATTAGCATCTTTATATTTTAATTCTGTATCAAATTCTTTTGTATTTAATAAATACCCATCTGGAGCATTTGTTTCTTTTACATAGTATTTTCCTAAATGTAAATCAGAGAATTTTACCATTCCATCATCATTTGTAATTGCTTTTGTAACTAAATCTCCTTTTTTATACCAAGTTTTAGTACCTGCAACATTTTTTATATCTTCTCTTGCATATAAAGAAATTTCTGCACCTTTTAGTCTGTTATTATAACTATCAGTTTTATATACAGTTATTTCTCCTGTTGGTGTAGTATCAATTTTTTCAAAACTTTCTAATACGATTTTTTCTGTTTGTCCTTTATAAGATAAAGTAACATTGTGTTTAGTATTATCTATTAAATATCCTGTTGTTGCTTGTGTTTCTTCTACAATATATTTACCTAGTGGAAGATTTGTAATTTCTGCTAATCCATTACTATCTGTTTTTATATTAGCAACTACCTGTCCATTTGTATAATAAGTTTTAGTTTTTGCAACATTCTTTATATCTTCATTTGCAGTAACTTTAAACACAGTATCTTTAATTAAATCTCCCTGTTCACTTTTCTTAATTACTTGTATAGTACCTGTTGGTTCTTCATTAACAATAGCTTTACTTGCTGTTTGATTTACTTGTACTTCGACATTATAGGCTTGTGTATTTAATAAATATCCATTAGGAGCTGATTTTTCAGTAATTGTATATGTTCCTTTTCTTAATTTTTCTATTGTTATTTTCCCATTAGTAACTGTTACATCTTGATTAAAGCCATTTGGTCCTGTCACATGGAATATAGCACCATCTATTAAATCTCCATTTGTATTTAATTTTTTTATTTCTAACTTACCAAATGTTTCAATATTTAATTCAACTGCTAATGTTATTGGGTCATTATATGCCATTGAATATAATTGATTTTGAACTCCACTTGCAAATTCAAAAAATACCATTGAATCGTGGTCTTGTGTTCCATCTTTAATCATACCCCAAGACTTAAATTCTGCATCAGTAATAACATAGTTTTCTAAATTAGTATTTTCATCTACTGATATTGTCATTGAATTGCTACCACTAGAATGTTGTACTCTTATTCCGTTTGTTGTTCTATCTAAACTTGGATAAGCTGATAAAACACCATTAGAATCATTTAAAGTTTTACTTTCTCCTGCTTGAATAGTTATTGTTGTTCCATCAAAACTTGGTCTTCTATCCATTTGTGCTATTTGGTTTTCAATATTGTTTTTAAAACTTACATATTCTGCTTGAATACCACTATCAATAAAAGTTGCATTACTTTGTCCTAATGTTTCCCATATTAATTGTTGTGTTAAAACATATTGTTTCTTTAATGCAGATGATGTTCCTCCATCTATAACATAATTTCCATGTTGTTTATACCATCCTAAATAAGCTACTTTACAAGCTTTTCTTAATTTTGAATCAACTGGTGTATAATATTTTCCATTGTAAACTGTTCCTGTATCAAAATCTACACCATGTTCTGCACAGAAAACTGTTCTTTGTTCATTAGTTGAGTAATTTATTAATCTTCTTAATAAAACTCCATATTGAGTATTTGCATTATCAGTTGTTTTAATGAATGAAGCAAATTGTCCTCCTACCCATTTACCTGTTCCTGATGCTGCAAATATTGGTTGTGTTGTACTTAATAATGTTATCATCAGTAAGAAAAAAGCTATAATTCTTTTACTTTTTAACTTTTTCAACATTTAAAATTCCTCCTTTTCCATAAAAAAAGAACAAGTTTTAATTAACCTGCTCTTATAAAAATATTTAATTATCTCATATAATAATTTAAAGTCCATTTACCACAATATTGGCAACTCCATATTTCATATCCACAAGGACATTGTTTGTTATATTCTTCAAATGTTATTTCTCCATTATGTATTTTATTGCTATAATCCAATATTAGATTATCATAATATGAAACTGCCTCATTATAACTATTAAACCATTTATTTGAATTACCAACTCCTACACCATGTTTTCCATCTGAACACTTTGGTGTTTCTGGTTGTTTTATTTCAACTTTTGTTTCTTCCTTTGGTTGTTCTGGTATTTTTGTTTCAACTACTGTTGTTGTTGTTTCTTTTTCTACTGTCTTTTTTGGTGTAGTAACAGGTGTTGTTTTAGGTTGTTCTACTGGTTTTGAACTTTCTACTTTTTTCTCTTGTGTAACTACTGGATCTTTCTTTGGTTCTTCTTGAATATTGGTATTTTTAACATTTACAATATCCGCTTCTTGTTGTATTTCTTCAACTTTCTCTTGTTCTTCAGCATTGTTTTCAACAGCAATTACCTCTGTATCTTCTTTTTCTTCGTCATCAGTATTATTTATTTCAGTTACAATCTCTTTCTCATTTTCTATTTTACTAAAACTTAATGTCTTTGATTTTATAATCATCATATTCACAAATAATGCCACTATTAAGGCTATAATTATTAAAACTAATATCTTTGTACTTTTCATTACTACCATCTCCTTATAGCTTAATTATATGCTTTTTAGAGATAAAAACAAATGTATAAATTATTATATAAAATATATTAAATAATATTATAATAATTCTCTTTTAGTTTGTAATATAGTATGTATTTAAAAGGGATTGTAAGGGAAAACTTTGTAAAGTGTTCACACAAACAAGTATAACTAAATATATCTAATTTTGTTCACACACTATCTGGAATTTCTTTCTTGTTTTATTCGTTCTCGCCTAATATAATCTTGCACACATTGAATAATAAAATCTTCAACATTTCCAGATTCTTTAACTCTACTTGGAATATATTTTTCTATTTTTTCATTGTGTATCTTTATATATTCTTTTTGATTTGGCTTTTCCTGTTGCAATATTTCTTCTATTTTTTCTTCTGTTAGGTTTCCTTCTTGTTCTAATTTCTTTAATCTTATTGCTTGACTTAAAGAAGGTGTTACCTCATCAAATTCAAATATATTTTCTACAACATATTGATTTTCTTCACTTAAATATGATAATTCTACTGCTGGTCTAAAAGCTATTCTTTTGTTATCAACTTGTTCTAATAATTCAGGTATTAAATTAGTTAGTCTTATATATCTTTTTACTTGTGTTTGACTATCTCCATTTTCATTTCCTATCATTTCGGTAGTTTGTAACTTCAGTCCCACTGGGTCCGAAGTTGAATTTTCTTCTAAATCAACTCTTTTTCCTTGATGTTTCATAGCTTCAAATTTCATTTTATATGCAAATGCTTTTTCACTAGGCAATATTTCTTCTCTTTGAATATTACTATCTACCATAAGAATTGTTGCCTCATCATCAGTTAAGTCTTTAACAATACATTTTATTTTATCTATTCCTGCAAGTTCACACGCTCTTTTTCTTCTATGTCCAGAAATCATTTGATAATTTCCTTCTCCTCGTTTTCTTACTATAACAGGTAATAAAACTCCATGTTCTTTTACACTTTTAACCATTTCTTCCATTTTATCATCATCTATAACTCTAAAAGGGTGGTTTGGAAATTCTCCTATTTTATATAGTTCTATTTCCTTTACCTCATCAACAACTGGATTATCTCTTTGTTCTTGACTTGTGAATAAATCATCTAACTTTGGAAGTACCATCTTTTTGTCTTGTTCTTTCATTTTCTAATACCTCCTTTGCTAAATTATTGTATGCGTTTGCAACAGGACTATTTTTATCAAACTCAAATATACTCTTTCCTGTTGATGTTGATTTTGCTGTATTTATTGCTTTGGGTATTTCAGCACCATATATTTTCACATATTGTCCATAATTGTCGATTAAAGTATCTCTTACATCTTTTGATAAATTTGTTCTTTTATCTACTAATGTAAGTAATACTCCACCTATTTTCAAATTAGGATTTATTTGCTTCTGTACTCTCGTAACTGTCTTTAATAAATGTCCCATTCCTTTTGCAGCTAGATATTCTCCCTGTACTGGAATTATTATCTTATCACTACAAGCAAGTGCATTTATTGTTATCATTCCAAGAGATGGCATACAATCTATCAATACATAATCATAGTTATCTTTAATACCTCTTATAGAATTTTTAAGCGTGAACTCTCTGCTCATTGCATTAACTAATGAAAACTCTATTGCTGATAAATCTAAATTTGCAGGAATTAAATCTACTCCTTCTTTATGATGAAGAATAGCATTTTCTGCATTTATTTCATTATCACATATAGTATCAGACATTAATGTTCCAATAGTATTCTGCAATTCATCTTGATTATAGTAACCCATACAAGTAGTTAAATCTCCGTTGTGGATCTGCATCAATTAGTAATACTCTTTTTCCTTGTTTACTAAGTGCAACTCCTAAACTAAATGTAGTTGTTGTTTTTCCAACTCCACCTTTTTGATTTGCTATTGCAATTATCTGACACTTTCCCATTCTTGCTCCTTTCCTCAAAAAAAGAGCTAACTCCTAAAAGCTAACTCTTGTCTTGAATATTTATTCCTCTGTTATTTCTCTATCATCTTGTAAATGAGTAGAAACATATATAAACTCCTCATCATCTGCTAATTTACCAAATAAATTGTTAAGTCCTGCAATAAAAGGTTTTATATCTTCTTGAACATTATAACTATATGAATAATTCAAATAGTATTCATTTAAATTATCATATAAAGGTACAATATTTACTAATCCTGGTCTTATCTTTTTTCTTAATATTACCCAATTAGGTATATCGTCTTTTATAATATTAACAATTTTATCTTCAGAAATTAACATTCTCATAATTCCATTCATTATATCTGAAAAGTCTTTTTCTTCATCACAAAATATTTTATTCATCATAGCACTCATTGACCTTACAAAATCTGATAAGTAATCATCTTTTATACAAGCAAAGCAATCAGTTTCTATTTCATCTAAATACCCTATTGCTGTTAAACACTCATAATAATTTGATGCCATAATATAATAAAATTGTTCAAATTCTTTCTTTAAGTTTCTTGAGTTCATCTTCTTTATATAAATACCTGTCTCCTTTCTTATAATCTCTTTAATCTTTTCTGTTTCTTTTTTAATTTTTTCATTATTTTTTGGTTTGTTGTTTTCATTTTTTTTCATTTTCTTTTTACTCCTTCCTTTTTGAAGGCAAAATAAAAAATCTAATATTTCTATTAGATTTCTTATATATGTTAGATATTATTTCAATAACTATAATATTTTATTTTTTCTTTAAATCTTTTGAATAATATATTAAATCAGTACAAGTTAATTCTCCATCTTTTATTTCTTCTTTATAATTATCTATAAAGAAATTTTTAATTGTTTTCTCATATTTATCAAATCCCTGCTTAACATAGAAAGGAATATTATTCTCTGTTGTTCCTACCAACATTCTGTCATATTTCTGTTTATAATTACCACATAATGATTTTAAAAGTGTTTTTGCATAACCTTTATTTCTAAAATTTTCTTTTGTAACTATGTTTTTTAATTCTAATGTTTTTCTATCAATGTGCAAAATAACTGCAATAGAAATTAACTCATCTTCTTTTTTTAATGCATATACATCAGAATCGTTCAAATACTTATGTATCATGTCTTTTGAAGGATCTGCCTCTAAAAGTAAATCAATATAATCTTCTTTATTTTCTATTTTTTTAACCTGCATTCTAGGTTCTTTTGGTATTTCGTAGCCATTGGTATTACTGGTTTGTATAGGATTGCGGTTATAATATCTCATCTCCTCACCATAATTGCTACCACCACGACTAATGAAACTAGAACTGCCAGCCTCGCTAGTCAATTCCCATACATTTCCTGCTAAATCATAAATATTTTTAGTCTTCCAATTTTCATCGAATCCTGCTGTCCTTTTTGTTCCACTATTTTCATTAGCTGGAGCTAATGAATTGCCATAATTTCCATAATATCTACTATCCGTTAAACTTGCTGATGCATTTATACTTTTTAAACTACCTTCTATCCAGTGACATGTTGTATCCCAGGCTTTTCCTGTTAGTAATCCTGTTTGCACATATTCATTACTTATCATACTTTCTACATTTGCTTTTGCATTTGTATAATTTATATATGTCCAAACTGTCGCACCTTTTTTACTTACTGGTATTCCTGCCACATTAGAAGTACTACTTGATTTACCATCTATAGCTGTTTGATTTTCAGGTACTCCCGCTTCATATCTTCCTATATAAAATCCTCCATATTTTTTTACATCTACTGCTTCATCCGTTATACCTGTTGGTAAAGTACCGTCGCCTTTTGGTTTAACATCTGAAATCCCCGTATCTTTTGCATATGTACTCTCAGTCGCAGGCACCCATACAAATTCATTACCATTACCATCTTGTATTACAAGTCCTGTATCTTTTGTTCCTTCTTTATATGTAAATCCTTTTGGTATTGGTACTCCATCTTCTACACTAGCTATTGTATTTTTCCATTCCTTTTTTACGTTTGATGTATTCCCTATTACCTCATTAAACCATTTTTTCTCGTCTGAATTTACTTTACTATTATTTATTACTAAATTACCTTCAACTACTGATACTTTTTCTTTATATTTCTTAGTGCTTGGTAACTCTGTTACCATAGCATCTCCTGATAGATTAACACTTGATTTATCAAAACTTGTTGGATTGTCAGTATATTTTTTTGACAAATACATCGATAATTCATCTTGTATACTAGTCATATTCTCCTTAAACGTTGCTTCTTTTGCACTACTTACTGGATTATTTTTACTTATTGTTAAAATAACTACTGCTGCAAGTATTATTATCACTATTATAGTTACAATCAACACTATCAAGGATATACCCCTTTTATGAGTTAGTTTTGTAAAATTATTTTTTTGCTTTTCTTTTTCCATTTTTTTCATATATTTTTTCCTCTCTTTCTTTAGTTTCTTTGTATACATCATTAACACCATCTAGTATACACTAAAAAAAAAAAAACGCAATACTACATAATAATTTTATTCTAATATTTAAATTACAAAGTTATGTCCTTTTCATTACTTATGTAAAAGTCAAAAAAACATATTAAATAATTTAATTAAAATAAATATGAATATAGAAACTATTTCAAAAATTACAGGACTAAAAAAAGAGACACTATATTATTTCTAATATAGCATCTATTTAAATATCATAGAAAGTTTACTCTATTTTACACAAACTATCTGATATGCTCATAAAATTTTTCCCTTAGTTTTATTATATTATACTAACTAGATATATTATTCAAAAAGTTTCATAATATCCTCTTTAGACATTTTATTAATAAAACTTTCCCCTTCTTTTACAATTTTATTTGCAATATTCATTTTCTTTTCCTGCAATTTTTCAATTTTTTCTTCAATAGTATCTTTAGCTATTAGCTTAAACACTTGAACATTTTTCTTTTGACCAATTCTATGTGCTCTATCTGTAGCTTGATTTTGTACTGACAAATTCCACCACGGATCAAAATGAATAACAACATCAGCACCGACAAGATTAAGACCCGTACCCCCAGCTTTAAGTGATATAAGGAAAAGATTAACGTTATTTTCTATGTTAAATTTATTTACCATATCAATTCTATCATCAGCTTTAGTCTTTCCTGTAAGTTCCATATATTCTATTTTTCTTTTATCAAGTTCTTTTTTTATAATATCAAGCATTGAAGTAAATTGTGAGAAAAGTAAAACTTTATGTCCAGAAGAAATAGCGTCATTTACTACTTCTAAACATTGATTTAATTTTGCAGACTCCCCATCATAATTTGAAACAAAAAGTGATGGATGACAACATATTTGTCTTAACTTTGTAATAAGAGCAAGAATTTTTATTTTATTCTTTTCAAAGCCTGAAGTTTCAGATAATTCTTCCATATCTTCTTTTGCCTTTAATAAATATGACTCATAAACTTTTCTTTGTTCTGTTTCCATATCACTATATAACACTGTTTCAGTTTTTTCAGGCAATTCTTTTAATACTTCTTTTTTTACACGTCTTAAAATAAAAGGCATAACTTGCATTCTTAGCTTTTCCATTACACTTTGGTTACTATCTTTAATTATAGGTGCTTCATAATTTTCTTTAAATTTAGAATATGAATATAAATAACCTGGCATACAAAAGTCAAATATTGACCATAATTCTGCTAAAGAATTTTCAATAGGTGTTCCTGTAAGTGCAAATTTAGTAATACCATTTAATTTTTTCAAAGCTTTTGCATTCTGCGTATTGTTATTTTTTATATATTGTGCCTCATCTGCAACAACATATCTAAAATTATACTTAGTATATTCCTCAATATCCCTTTTTAACATATCATATGATGTTATAGCAACATCATAATTATTTATTTTTTGTATTTTTTCTTTTCTCTCCCTTGCCTGACCAGTTATAACAACAACGTCTAAATCAGGTGCAAATTTATTTATTTCGTTTTCCCAATTCAAATATAACGAACTTGGACATACAACTATGGATGTCTCTCTATTTTTACTTGTATTTTTAGCATCTAAAAACATTGCTATTAACTGAATTGTTTTACCAAGTCCCATTTCATCTGCAAGTATTCCACCAAAATTATATTTATCTAAAACCTTAAGCCAGTTAAAGCCTACCTTTTGATAATCTCTAAGTTTCCCTTTAAAATTACAAGGAACTTCAAAATTTTCATCCTTAGAATTTGCTATACCAAGTATAATATCATCAAATTTTTTATCTTTATTTATACTAATTTTTCCACTACTTGCAAGTTTATCTAAATAAAGTGCCCTATACTTTGGAACCTGTACCTCTTTATTTTTTATATCATCTACAGATATATTTAACGAATCAATTATATTTTCTAAACTTTCAAATCCATTTGACTCTAAGTTCACAAAAGTACCATCTTTTAATCTATGATATTTTTTCTTTAGCTTATATGACTTTAATACACTTTTTAATTCTTTTTCTGAAAAACTTAAATTGGACATATCTATATCAAGAAGTCCATTATTTACCTTTACACCAATAGAAAAACTTTTTGGCGCGATTACTTTTCTTTTCTTTAAATTATCAGTTACATAAACATCAAAATTTTCATTAAATACATCCAAACCACGAGTTAAAAAATCATATATTGAATTTTCATTGCTGATATATAGGTTATGCTTTTTTGTATCTATCTCAAATTTGCACTCTCTAAATATATAACTTGCTTTTTTTTCTTTTAGTGCATTTCTATTACATCTTACATTTAATATTTCTTTTTCATTAAATGGATTAAATTCATTTTCTAAATAACAATACTTTATATCACATACAATGTCCTGATTTTGATCTAAATCAAGATATGCCTTTACAGTTAATTCTTCTGATTTATACTTTTCAATAACATTATCTGGTACATCTACTTTACAACATTTAGATAATCTTGGAATTACATATTCACAAAAACTAGTACAGTCATTCTCTGTCACTCTTATAGTATTTAAATTTTTCTTGCTAAACTCCTTTAACATAGGATATACATTTTTTCTGAAATCTTCTGTACATCTATATAACTTGTCCTTATTTAGTACATAGATATACTCTTGACCTTCGATTAAATGACAATCATCGTCATAAAGAGATACAAAAAGTCCTAATTTAGACTTTTGTACATCAAATTTTACCTCAGGATTTTCCTCAACTAGCTCAAGTAATACATCATCTTTCCCATACATCTTCATTAGAATCTTTTTAGATTTATATATGTCAAAAAAGTCGTCGAGTGCTCCAAAATCTAATTTCATAACAGATTTATATGCTGAAGCTATTGTAAAATAATAACTTCCCATTTTAGCATATTCTTCGTATTCTCCAAACCTTTTTATAATAAACTTTACTAAATCTCTTGATGAAGGATTAAAATTTTGAATTTCATGCTTAAATTCAAGTTTTGCCCCATACTTATATGTATCTTTTTTTCTCATATTTTCATAAAATTCTTGCAAATTTTTTAATTTATACATTCTATCTTGGCCAATACTAAAAAATACATTAAAATTATTATGTAAGTCATCAAATTCTAGTATTGGAATTAAATTTACATTCTTACTTTCTATTTTAGAAGGCATTTCAAGATTTTCATAATATGAAATTATCTTACTTTTTGTATTAATCTGTGTAATCTTATTTGAATAGCCATTATATAGTTTTGCTTCATCTATAGTTTCTTTTTTGTTTTTATTTCCAAATAAATATTCATCTTCATTTACATACATATTAAATATTGCAGCAACAATATGCTTACAAGGTTTAGAAGATGCATATGCAGGACAATTGCAACTATATGATATATGATTATCTTTTTTTGATACATTTACATCATATATATATGTTCCTTCAACATATGACTTTGAAGTATAATTTTCATCATCTTCCATATCTAATTTTGCAACTTTTACCTTTGATTTTTCAAAATATTTTTTCCCTTTTGTTGAGACTGCATTTCCACTTAATTCAAGAACTTTGTTTATATCTTCTGGTTTTATTAACATTTTTCACTCCTACACATCATATTAAATCATCAAATATTATATCATAGTATTTTCATTCTATCAATTGATTTTAAAGTTATTTTTTTCGGGCTATATTTCTACTTTATTTTTTTACATTTAGTGAACATACTCATCGTCTATTATGCCAAGTATTTCCTCTAAAATATCCTCAAGAGTCAGCATCCCAATTATATTGTTTTTACTATTTTTTACAAGAGCAAGGTGCATTTTATTTTTTTTCATTTTCATATACACCCTGTGTGCCGTATTGTTATCGTCTACTACAAGTGGATGTCTTAATATGCTCTCAACTTTAATCTTTCCAGTCTTTAAATTTTCATAATTATTAAGCGTGTCTTTTACGTATAACGCTCCTAATATAGTTTGATTATTACCATCATATACTAGTAATCTTGAGTATGTTGTATCTTTGAATTTCTTCATAATTTTATAAAAAGAATCTTTAATTTTTATACTAGCCGATTTTTCTATTGGATTCATAATTTCAGATACAGGTATCTTAAACGATGTTGCAACTCTTTCCATGATTTCTTTTTCTGTTTTGTTTATACTGCCTTTGTGATATTCTACATTTGTAAAATGTTTAATTTCATCTTTCATATATAACAAATCTTCACTTTTATCTTTTCTTTTATGATATGAATCATCCAAAATGGTTGCAATAAACGATAAAGGAAGTAAAAGTTTTGATACAATTTCAAACATATATATTGCAACTATATTTACTTTTTTTGTTTTTCTTGTTAATGCTAAATGCTTAGGTATATATGTTCCCATTATCATTGTTATATACGTTGCAACAATTGTTAATATTAAAATTGTTGCATACTTTATCAAACTAAACGTTGTGTTAGAAAATTGGTGAGAAAAATTATTTATAAGTGACATTCCGTATTTTTCAACAACTATTCCAGATATTACAAACTCCAAAATTGTAACAGAAAGTTCGGTAGTAATTACAGCTTTATCTTGATTTTTAATAATTTTTTTTGCACTCTTACTTAAATTAAATATCTTATTCTTATCTAACATATTAATATATGTCGATCCATATATTAATATCATAATACAAATTATTGATACACTAATTATAGCTATTTCCATTTTAATTATTATCTCCTTCTCTAAATAATACCACTTAAAAATTTAAGTGGTATTATTTACGTATTATATATAATTTACTTTAAATTACCTGTTATAACCTGCCATGTATCACTTGTTTCTAGTCCTTTTTGCCAAGCAGATATTCCTGCTAAATTGTATTTGTTTACAAGCTCAACTCTTTTTCTCATTGATTCTTTATCTTCAAGCCATAGCTTGTATGTAAGTTCACCTTTCACAACTTCTGCATAATTTTGTCCTGCATCTTCATCCCATACTGTTGCAACATCATTTCTTGATAAGAAATCTTGACAATCTTGCATTGAATATATTTTACTACTTGGTTTTTCTGTTGCATTTTTTATAGTCCAAAGCCTTGTATAGAATGGAACTCCAAGTATTATTTTATCTGAAGGTATTTGTGAATCGTTTATTAAAGAATTAATTTGATTTTCAACTTCTGATACTTTAGAAATAGATCCTGCCTCATTTGACCAAGAGCCTTTTTGGTCATATCCCATAAGGGCCACATAGTCAACAGCTTCTCCTATTCTTTGTCTATCGATATACCTTACGAAATAAAAATCTACTGATACAGTAATACCTTCATTTCTAAGTATTGGTGTAAGTTCACGTATAAACTGAGTATATAAATCTCTATCTTCGTCTTTCATTGACTCAAAGTCAATATTAATTCCGTCTAATTTATCTTTTTTTGCAATGTCTCTTATATTTTTTATAAACTTCTCTCTATTATATTCACTTTTTAAAAGAGCTGATGTATCACTTGCAGAATAATTTGTTGAGTCTATTCCATTAGTTATTATTGGCCAAATTTTATACCCATATTCTTTTGCCTTTGAATAATAGCTACTGCTAAACTTTGATGTAATTTCTCCACTTGTATTTTTTAGCTCGTACCATGTTGGAGATACTACATTTACTCCATCAATCTTTTTATCACCAAGTGTATTCAAATTACTTCCATATTGCCAAAACATTACAATTTTATCTTTATTAGCATTTTCTCCAACTTGTTCTTCATTACTTTCTGGTGAACTTCCATCAGGTAATGTAATGTTATTTTTAGAAATATAACCTACAACACCTTTATCTGTTTTAACCTTATACCAGCTTTTATGTTCTAAACTGTCTGCATAAACAGTAACCTTATCACTTGTATTTAACATATCAAGTACATCTGATTTAGTTGATATATCAGAGTAAACATTTACTAAGTTATAATTTACAGGAATATCACTTGTACTTAATTTATCAACTACGATTGTATTTGTTTTATCGTTATATTCAGTTTTAATATTATATTCTTCCTTTAAAAGATTAATATCAATGTATGGTTGTCCATTAACAATTCTTGCCGGAGTATCTATATCAACATATTCAAAATTTTTAGATATTTTTTTTTCATCTATTTTTAATTTTACAACTTTATCATCGGTTGTTACTATAACTTTAGTTGCTACTGTATCATAGTATATATTTTTATCAATTGTTTTTGAAATTGTATCTACGGATATATATAATCCTCCGTCTTTTACAAATGGCTCATAATTTGCTTTTATATTATCTCCATAAATTACAAGACCTGCATTATCTGAGTTTGTATTTCCTTTTATTTTATTTATATTAAAAAACATCACTAATACTACAATTGTAAATATTAGTGGTATTATACATCTTTTTAATTCTTTCATCTAATATCCACCTCAACATCTATATTATACAATATATTTATAATTTTGTGAATATTAATTTTAAAATATACTAACTTTTTTATTATAACAGTTTTTAATTGCTTGAAAATATACCAAAATATATTATTAAACAATTTTTAAAATTATAATCAAAAAATAAGGTATGTATCTAAATCTGACATTTACCTTATTTTATTACTAATATATAATTTTCTTATTTTAATACTAAATATCTAATAACCAATCAATTATATTTTTATGTATTATTCCATCCTCAGAAAAATTTGCTCTATCAAGTGAAAGAACATATTTAGGATAATTGTCATTTATTTCTTTAAATGCTCCAAATTCTCTAATCTTAGTTTTAGTTTGTTCTACTAAATAGGCAACTTGAAAATATAATTTTTCTTTATTATTAGTTGCAATAAAATCAATTTCTCCATCCTTTGTTTTTCCAATATATACATCATATCCTCTTATTAATAACTCGTTGTAAACAACATTTTCAATTGCAAAAGCTTTATTTATTTCAAAATTATTGTTTTTTATTTGAGCTATTCCCAAATCTGTCATATAGTATTTATTTAAAGTTTTTAATACTGCTTTTCCATGAATATCATATCTATATATTTTTTTTATTATCAAAGCCTTACATAGTGCATCTAAATATATATATAATGTTGCTGTTGATATAAATTTTCCTTCGCTCTTCAAAAATTTTATAACATTTTCAGCAGAAAATTCACGACCTGTTATATCTACAATGTACTGTAATAACAAATCAAATAATATTGTATCTTTAAAGCCAAATCTATCAACCACATCCCTTAGAATAATAGAATCAAATACACTATGTAAATAATCTTTTATATTATTTTCATCTGTAAATTGAGTTCTATTAGGAAGTCCTCCCCATTTAACAAAATTCCAAAAAGTTTCATCATTCTTACCATCTTTACCTGTTATCTCTACAAATTCTTTATAACTTAATGGATATATATTAAATAATACATACCTTCCAGATAAAACAGTTGATAACTCATTTGATAATAATTTACTATTTGAACCTGTAATAAATATACTTATATTTTCTATAGATGCTCTTAGTGAATTAATAACTTCTTCAAACTTAGTTACTTTTTGAATTTCATCTAAGAATATATAATACTTTTTTTCGTCCACTATTTTCTCTTTTAAATATTTATTTAATTCTCTATAGTCTTGAAGATTTTCATATTCTATAAATTCAAAATTTGCATAGATAATATGTCTATCATTCACTCCTCGTTCTTTTAGTTCATTCATTATTTGTTTTAATATTACAGATTTACCACATCTTCTTATTCCAACTAAAATTTTTATAAGGTCGCTATCATAAAAACCTCTAATCCTTGATAAATACCTCTCTCTTTTTAACAAATTAATCACCTATATTAAGTATATACTTATATTTTTTATTTGTCAAGTTATTTTTTAAATTAGAAATAACTTTCTGATTTAAAAAATTATTTTTACATAAAAAAATAATTTTCTGAAATATAAAAAATATGTCAAAATTAATTTTATACAAAGTATTAAATGAAATATAAATATATCTATTTATTTTCTTACTTTACCGCATTTTCTATTAATATACCTAACAATTTACTATACGAAAGCCCTGTATTTTCAAATAATTTAGGATACATACTAATATTTGTAAATCCTGGCATTGTATTTATTTCGTTTAAATATATATTATTTTCTTTATCTAAGAAGAAATCGATACGAGAAATATCTTTTCCATCAATTATTCTAAAAGCTTTTTTAGCTATATTTTTTATTTCAATTTCAACTTTCTTTGAAATATCTGCTGGAATTATACACTTAGATTCTTTATTATTATACTTAGAATCATAATCATAAAATTTTCCTGCTGAGATAACTTCTCCTATACTTGATGTTATAACATCCTTATCTTCTAACACTCCACACTCTAATTCTCTTCCATCAATTCCCTCTTCTACGAGGATTTTTCTATCATATTTACTTGCAATATCTATTGCTTTTATTAGTTCCTCTTTATTTTGAACTTTACTTATTCCAACTGAAGAGCCCGAGTTTGAAGGCTTTACAAACATAGGAAATTTAAGTAAATGTATTATATTGTCAGATATTTTGTAAATATCCATCTCTGTTTCATTAAACATATCATCAACATATATATATTTATTATTATCATATCTTAAATATACATACTTCGTTTGTTTAATCCCAGTCTGCTTAAATAATTTTTTTTGATAAACTTTATCCATAGCAATAGCTGATGAAAGCACGTTACAACCAACATATGGAATATTAAGCATTTCAAACATCCCCTGTATTTTTCCATCTTCTCCGTATAATCCATGTAAAACAGGAAAAGCAACATCAAAATCTTTCAAATAAGTAGTAATATTTTCTAATTTTATGATACTTTCTGGAATGTTAAATTCATACTCTTTATTAAAATCAACTTTATACCAACATCCATCTTTATCAATATATATCCCGCTTACAATATATTTTTCTTTATCTATGTTTTTTATAACTGACTTTGCGGATATAACAGATACATCATGTTCCGTTGATATGCCACCAAATATTACTACCACTTTTTTCATACTCTCACCTTATTTTAATTTTTTTGATATCTCGTTATATATTTCACTAAATTTCATTGAATTAGATGCCTTAAGCAATATCGCCGAATTTCCAATAATTACTTTTTCTAAAAATTTAATTGCATCACTATTATTATCCACACTTTTAACATTTTCTTCAGGCATACCTAAAATACGTGCTCCTTCAGCAATTTTTTTAGAATAATCTCCTACTGTTACAAGTAAATCTATGTTATTTTCATATACACTTTTTCCTACTTTTAAATGAAGTTCGTTTGAAAATTCACCAAGTTCTAGCATATCGCCTAAAACTGCAATTTTGTATTTATCTTTAAAGCTTCCTAAAAATTCAAGGGCTGCCTTCATTGAATCGTAACTTGCGTTATATGCGTCATTTATTATAGTGATATTATCTTTAAAATTATCTACTTCCATTCTATTTTTTGTAAGAGAGAATTCATTTATTCCTGTTATTATATCGTTTATATCAATTCCAACTTCTCTACCTACACAAATTGCACAAAGGGCGTTATATACAAAGTGTTTTCCTGATACAGGCACATTAATATTATATTTATTATTATTAAAACTTACATCAAAACTACTACTATTTGTACCAATATTTATATTTAAAGCCATAACATCAGAATGATTATCTATTCCAAATCCAATACTTTTATATTTTTTAAATAAATCTTTATTATTATTTAACATATCATTATCATTGTTATATACAAGTACTCCATTTTCTTTCATGCCATTTAATATTTCAAGTTTTGCTTTTAAAATATTCTCTCTTGAGCCCAAATTTCCTATATGCGAAGTTCCAACATTTGTTATAACAGATACGGTAGGTTCTGCAATATTAGATAGATAATCAATTTCACCTTTATGATTCATTCCCATTTCTATTACAGCTGCTTCATGTTCCTCTTTAAGCCTTAATATTGTTAACGGAAGTCCTATATCGCTATTAAAATTACCTTCTGTTTTTAGTGTATTATATTTTTTAGAAATAACACTTGCAATAATATCCTTCGTACTTGTTTTTCCAACACTACCTGTAACACCAACTACAGGAATATTAAACATTTCTCTTTTGTATTTTGCAAGTAATCCTAAAGCTTTTATAGTATCTTTTACAATTATTATATTTTTATTCTTGTACTTTTCTATACAATTGTCATCAATCTCTATTCCCTGCAAGATACAAGTACTAGCTCCATTTTCAAATGCTTTTTCATACATAGCATTTCCATCAAAATTTTCGCCTTTTATTCCAACAAAAGTATCATTTTCTTTAATTTCTCTTGTATCTATTTTAAAATTATCACATATTGCATTATTATCCCCACATACAAGCCTTCCACCGCATTTTTCTATAACATCTATAACATATATATCTTTCACGCTATTTCTCCTTTATACATTTTATTTTTTTTACTATAAATTATGATTGTTTCAAATATTACATTATATAATATTTCTAGTTACCTTTAATAATAGTTGAAGTGATATATTCAAATATAAAGTTAACACAATCATCAATCATTTCATTTAACATCTCTTTTGAATAAAGTATAAGTGGTACTTTTACATTATTATCTGCAGAAGCACTTAAAGAATTAAAATAATTAATTACTTTTATAATATCCTTTTGCTCTACCTCAAATGTTTTTAATTTTGAAAGAGAGTCTAAAATATTTGAAGTGTATGCTATACTCACATTATCAATATTTAATACTTTTTCAAAGGAATTAAAATCTTCTTGTTTAATTCTTATCATTGTGTTTCTATTACACTCTAAAATTTCATTTCTTTTTGTTTTAATACCACAAACTTCCCCTGAATTATCAAGTAAAACCTTGTTTGTATATGTATATTTGTTAAAATAATAATCTGTCATTAAATGTACTAAATATCCTAGTATAAGAGGATCTTGAATATCATCCAAATGAACATTTTTAAATGTCTCATAATCTGGAAGACAAAATTTTCCTCCATTTATTATAGTATACTCCCTATAATGACTTACCTGATATTCAATAAACTTTGACACATTTTTTACAACATGCCCTCCATACATATCAGGGAGTATATTTCCAAGTAAAAATTTATCCTTATCTTCATAATAATTTAACTTACTATTTAACTTATTTGCAACTTGTGCATGTATTTTCCAATATGGCATTTTATTACTCCTTTCATTCCTATATTTAAATTATATTTATTGCTCCTTATATTTCTAAAACTTCAAGTGGTGTGTAATTTGCCATAAGTCTTTTGAAACCATATTTATCAAACATAATTTCTAGTTTAAAATCATCTCCTTCAGCTTCAATATTTTGTATAATTCCTTCTCCAAATTTTTTATGCTTTATCCTCATTCCTACCGTATAATTTACGTTTTTCTTTTCAGTGACAACTCTATTTGTATTACCAGTTATATTTTTTAAGAAGTTGTCAACACTCATACCAAAGCTTGCCTTTTTAGATACCTTAGAATCTATTTTTCCATATCCACTACCAATATTTGAAAGAACACCTTGAACTTTAGTATATTCGTTATCAATATTTTTTTCTTTTTTCTTATTATTTTTGTGAATGTTATCCCTAGAATCCTCGTCAAGAAGTTCTTCTGATATTTCATCTATAAATCTTGAAGGATAAGAGTATGTTGTCATACCATAAAGTGTTCTTTTATTTGTATTTGTAAGGAACAATTTTTCTTTTGCCCTTGTTATTCCAACATAACAAAGCCTTCTTTCTTCTTCAGTAGACTCATCTTCTTCTATAGATTTTTTAGATGGGAAAAGTCCCTCTTCCATACCAACTAAAAATACAACATTAAATTCAAGGCCCTTAGCACTATGCATAGTCATAAGAGTAACAGCTTCTGCACCTTCTTCTAAACTATCTACATCAGATACCAAAGCAATGCTATCTAAGAAATCAGCAAGTGTATTATCTGCATTTTCTTTTTCAAATTCCATAGCAACGCCAATAAATTCCATAAGATTATCAAATCTCATTTCACTTTCCTTGTCTTCAGTTTCATTTAGCATAGCTTCATATCCAGAGTTCTTTAGTACTAATTTTATATATTCTGATACTGGCATAGTATCTTTTTTAGAAATAAGGTCTTCCATCATATCCCTAAACATTATTATATTTCCAGCACTTCTAATTCCAACTAAATTATCACTATCTTTGATTACGTTATATATAGAAGTATTGTTAGCAGCTGCAATTTCATCTAATCTATCTAAAGCTGTATTTCCAATTCCTCTTTTTGGTTCATTTATTATTCTTCTTAGGGATATATTATCATTTGGATTCTGAATGAATTTAAGATAACTTGTAATATCCTTTATTTCTTTTCTTGCATAGAATTTTATACCACCAATTAATCTATATGGTGTACCTGATCTCATAAATACTTCTTCAAGTACACGAGCTTGTGCATTAGTTCTAAACAAGACAGCAAAATCAGAATATGTCTTATTTTCTTTTTTACATATTTCATCTATTTTATCAACAATATATTCTACTTCTTCATATTCATTTGACAAAGTATTATATACTATTTTATCCCCTTGTTTATTCTCTGTCCAAAGTTTTTTATCAATTTTTGATTTATTATTTTTTATTACCTGATTTGCTGCCTCAAGTATAGTTTTTGTACTTCTATAATTTTCTTCTAATTTTACAATTTTAGCATTTGGAAATTCTTTCTCAAAATTTAATATATTTGAAATATCTGCCCCTCTAAAGCCATATATACTTTGTGATTCATCACCAACTACACATATATTGCCATGTGCTGCTGAAAGTAAAGATATTAACAAAAATTGTATTTTATTTGTATCCTGATACTCATCAACTAATATGTATTTAAATTTGTTTTGATAATATTCTAACCTATCTGGATTATTCATAAACACTTTTACAGTTAACATTATTATATCATCAAAATCAATCGCATTATTTTTCTTTAACAGTTCCTGATATGAAATATATACTTGTGCTACCTTTTCTTTTCTAAAATCTCCAGATGCTTCTGTTAAATACTCTTCTGGCCCTTTCATATTATCTTTTGCTCTTGATATTTCATATTTTATATATGACACTGGATATTCTTTATCGGATATATTTAATTTCTTTAACACTTCTTTTATAACCTTTTCTTTATCTAATTCATCAAATATATTAAAATCTCTAGAATACCCTAAAAGCTCTATTTCTCTTTTTAGAATTCTTACACAAACTGAATGAAATGTCCCAAGCCAAATATCATTTGCATTTTCTTCTACAAGTGATAATACTCTTTCTTTCATCTCTTTTGCTGCTTTATTTGTAAATGTAATAGCTAAAATTTCCCATGGCTTTACAATATTTTGTTCTAATAGATATGCTATTTTATATGTAAGTACACGAGTTTTTCCACTTCCTGCACCTGCAAGTATTAAAAGTGGTCCGTCAGTGTAGCTTGCTGCTTCTCTTTGTTTATCATTTAATTTATCTAATAAATTGCTCATATAATACCTCTTTTCAAACTTTTGTTTATACCACAATATTATATCAATTTTTAGTATAAAGTGCAATGAAAATTTAATAAATGAAACAATAAAATATTTTTCTAATAAATTAGTAAAGGGAAAAAATAAAGTACCTAAAAATTAGGTACTACATTAAATTAATTATTCTTTATACAAATATTTTATAATACATATAGCCTAAATACTCACTATTCCGCCATAATCTATAACAGGAATATTCTTAAAATCAACTAATTTTAATTTTCTTCTCTTTATAAATTCTTCAATTTTATTATTTCTATCTATATATTTTCTATCTCCAAATATTATAACCTTATCATCAAGTCTTGCAATACATCCCCCAATAAATCCTGACATATTTGAATACTCATTATTATTTTTTAGTAATTTTATATCAAATTTATCTTCTATTAGAAGCACATCAATATTGTTTTTCTTTAGAATATCTGCTATTTTTTTATCAGTAACTATTGCACTATTTTCATCTATTACAGCAATACTACAATTACTATACCCTTGATTTATATTTATCATATTTAATTTTTCATCTTTTATTATCTCCATTACTTTTTTGTCGGTATATTTAAAATTATGTATGACATTCCTTCCTATTTGACAAACGTTATATGCTATATCAAATGGGTATTCTTCTCTTAATATACTATTACCTTTTATGCATTTATCATAACAACTATTTAATTTATCATAAAAGGTAGGTTCAACTACTATTTTATCATTTAGTTTAGTAAAAAATATGTCTGCATGACTAGATATTTCATCATATACATTATTTGAATTTTCAACTTTCCATATGTTGTATCCAAGAGACTTAAGATACTCCTCTTCACAGTTCCTTATCTTTTTATCAACTATTATCATATCCTTCTCACCCTTCCTATAATTATATCATATACTTTTAAATAATTTATATCATTTTTTAAAATATTATTGATTTTTTTGAATAGTTGGATATAATAAATATATATGTTTAGGAGGTGTTACTATGGGAAGAGGAAAATATGATACTTGTGAAAACTGCATTAATTATGACGAAAGAAGAGAAATTTGCAGACTTGATAAAAAAGATGTAGATAAAGATGATTGGTGTAAACACCACAAAAGTGAAGATGAAGAAGATTAATAAACAAATTTAAGGTGCCTAGAAATATCTAGGCACCTCTCTTTTTATCTCAAAAAAGATACATAATTAAATTTGATCTCAACATCATCTTCTCTTTCATGTCTTTCAAAAAAGAACACGATTTCTTTTAAAGGTGATGATAAATCTGATGGAATTAATGCTGTTACATTATTTTCACCTTTTTTCAGGCATATTCTTTTTGAGACTTCAGGAGTTCCATTTGACTTTTCAGTTTTAAATTCAACTGTTAAATCAATATCAGCTGATACGGTAACCAAAGCTACCATAGAACTCTGATTGCTTAAGTCAGCTTCCTGATTGTTTCTTATTGCAAATCCAACACCAGTTGGCTTAGAAGAAAAGTCAATAAGTTTACTTTCCTTCAACGCAATTTCTTCTCCAAAGTCATTATTTCCCCCAAAGGCAAATCCAAAAAATTTTTTTACTTCGATCATATCTAAACCTCCATTTGTTTGTTTTTTTATGCTGACCGTTCTTAGATTATACCATCACATTTCAAAAAAGTCAAGTACTTTAGGTAATTAATTGCACAAAATTTTACATAATTTGTCGAATTTTGTAATATATGTTAATAAGTTTTAGAAATTATTTATAATAAATCCCTTTTTCTTAAAATAAAAGTAATAACAACTGTAACTAAAATAGAAATTATAATTACGCCGTAAAATCCTATTGTACTTGTATTAAATGGAAAATCAACATTCATTCCAAGAAAACTTGCAATCATTGTTGGAACTGAAATTACAAGTGTTATTGAAGTAAGCCATTTCATCACAGTATTTAAGTTATTAGATACTACCGTTCCAAACATCTCAACAATTCCATTTAATATCTCACTATATGTCTGAATCATTTCAATTGCTTGTCTATTTTCTATAAGGGTATCCTCAAGAATATCCTCATCTTCATCATATAATGGTAAAACTTTTCCCTTATTTAATTTTTCAAGAACAACTTGATTTCCTTTTACAGAAGCGTTAAAATATACCATTGTTTTTTCAAAAGTCATCATTTTAAGTAATTCTTTATTACTCATTGATTTTAACATTTTGTTTTCAAATTTATCTAAATCTCTATTTATATATGTAAGATATCTAATATAATCCTGAGCTATACAATATAATATTTGAAACGTAAACCTTGATTTTTTATCCGTTTCAACACCAAATTTATTTTCACTCAATACTTTATAAACAGAATTAATTCTTACTTGAGATATTGTTATTAAAATTTCATCTCTTACAATTATCATTCCAAGAGGCATTGTTGTATAAATTTTTTCTCCTTCATTCATTTCTGTGGCAGGTGAATCTACAACAATAAGGATTGATTCATCTTCAACATCAATATGTGCTTTTTCTGCTATATCTAGTGGATATCTAAGTAGATGTTCTTTTATTCTTACTGATCTACTTATTTTTCTAATTTCATTATCCGTGGGGGAGACCATGTTAATCCAACATCCTTTTACTGGTTTTTCAATTTTATTCAAATTTCTTGTTTTTTGATCTGTTATATATATATCTACCATAAAAAATTCCCCCTTCTTAACAACGTTATTATTGTATAATATTACGCAAATTTTGTCAATATTTAGCAAATTTAAAGAATATTTTTAACATAATATTACATTGTTAATACTCCATTTTTATTATCAATAACAAGAAGCACTTTTTCCTCTCTTGCATTATCAGCATTTATATATATTAAAAATTCTCTATTATCTATTTTTCCTTTGAATTCATATGTAAGAATTTCAGAATTTGACTCTGTAGGAATTAATGCCATGTCTGAGGATATGATTTCTAAACTAGAATTGAGTATACTTTTAGCTTTTTCCTGTGATATACTAGGCTTTAAATTATTTCTTGTTGTATGATTAAATATGTATCCTGCTGCTTCTACTCCGTATACTTTTCCATCATCAAGTGAAATTTTTACTTTAATTAAATCAGGATAAAGTATAACACCATCTTGTGTAGCTGCGTAATTTATAACTATCATATTTTCTGTCTTTTGATAATATGTTTCTATCATATTATCTATTCCAAGTTTATTTAAAAATTCCATTCCTCTTTTTTTTGCTTCGTCAACGCTTATATTTTGTTCTTTTACCTTCTTATCTCCGATCATAAGATATAACTTGCAATCATTTTTAGTTATACTAATTGTTCTTTTTTGTTTTGAATCCAAAGTAACATCAAAATTATATAATTCTATTTTCCCATTAGATTCCCCCTTAAACTCTATTTTCTCAATTTTTTCATCATTTAAAATGACTTCCTCTATATACTTTTTAGCATCATCCTCAGATATTTCTTTTTGCGATAAAAATTTAGGCTCTGATGATAACAAATGATCAGAAAAAGCCCCATCATATATTAACCCCTCATAATTTTGAAAAGTTTTCCCAACTTCAGAAATACTATTTGAAATATCGTTATCAGGTAATTTTTCATTTCCAATCTTTTCTAATTCATCCCATTTTATTCTTCCAGCATTTAAATCATCATATATATCACTCATATTTGATGATAATTTACTTGAATCTTCATATATATGTTTTAATTTTTCATACTCCTCTTCTGTTAGTTTTATATCAGAAATATTCTGCTTCATTAACGTATACGAAAAATCACTTACTTGAGTTAAATATTTTGATGCATTTGCCATTGAATTTTGACCTACTGGTATTTGCTCTAGACATTCTTTTGCAAGATTGGCTTGTTTCCAAATATCAGCAAGTGTAACTGCACTCATTTTAGGTGTAGAAGTAACAAGCAATTTTGCTAAATCCACCTCAACATTATTTATATATGAAACTGCAAGATACATAGATTTGTTATATTCGTCTTGAACTAAGTTTTTTTGCCTTTTAAAATTATTAGTCATTTCTAATGAAAAAATAATTAAAGCTCCAAATGTCATAAAAATTGCAACATTTAAAACTTTTTTATTTACTTTTTTCTTTAATTTATTTAATTTTATTTCTATCTTTTCAATCATTTTTCTTCCTCCCCTAGTGAAAATTTATGTTCTCCTATAGTTGCAACTACAGGGAGTGAAAATAACCATTTACTTTTAGTTTTAGATGGATTATAGAAATAAAGAGCACCATTTGTAGGGTCCGAACCATTCATGGCATCTTGCGCAGCTTTATATACTGTTGAATTTTCTTCTATTGCTGCATTAAATTGTCCATCAGTAATACATGAAAATTGACCTTTTTGATATATAACACCAGCTATAGTATTTGGAAACTTGGCACTTTTTACCCTATTCATTATAACAGCTCCAACTGCTACTTGCCCTTCGTAAGGTTCCCCTCTTGCTTCTCCGTTTATAAGTCTGGCAAGAAGTTTTACCATATCATCCCCACTTGGAGTATTAGTACTTGTTGAACTTTGCTTTTCTTCCTTTTTTTCATCCAAATCAGACGCTACGCTAATTATTTTAAACTTATTTATAGATGAAAAAACATTAATATTATTAATAGATAAATATAGTAATAGTAATAAAAAAACAATAGATAATAAAAAAAATACATATTTATTTTTTACTTGCATTATATATATCCTCCAATAAACCGTTATTAGTTTTTGCAAATAAAATTTAAATATGCATCAATATATTTTAAAAAATATAATGTAATACAATAAGACAACCAACTCCTGGAACACCAAGAAGACCAGAAATAATTGCAGTAACAATATTAAATGGAATGTGAAGTTCTATATTTTCGCCTAAAATATTTGTTATTACGATTAAAAGTAGACCTAAAGCTATATTAAATATTAATTTTATAATCTTTTTAAAAGGCCATGAAAATATTTTTGCAATTATTATAACTGCTATAACACACAAAGAAAATATAACATATTGCATATTGATACCCCCATAATACAATACATTATACTTGTCTTTTTAAATTTTATACCAAAAAAACTGCTAAATAATTAGCAGTTTTTAAATTTACTTATTTTGCAGCCTCTACACCAACATATTCAGATTTATCAAATGCAAGTATTAATTGAAATATAAATGGTAAGAAGATTAAACCTACAGCAAATCCTGTTCCTTTACCAAAGGCTTTTGCAATTTTTAAATTTACAAAAATTCCTATTACAAAGAATGCAATTCCTGCAAATATATTTACAATTGGAATTATACATCCTATAAGTATTAATAAAAATAAAGGATTCATGCCAGCTATTTGATACCAAACAACTAGATTGTATACAGGTATAATTGAAGCCCAACCTGGTTTACCAGCTTTTGTAAATATTTTCCACATAGCTATTATACCAAGTACAGCAATAGCAATTGTAATAATTAAATAAACTACCATAACTCCAGCAGATACTCCAGCTGTTAATCCTGCTGCTGCAAGATCAGTTGAAGTGTAGCTTGTTGAATAATCATAATTCATATTTTCACCTCCTAAAATTCTTCTATACAAAATCTAGAATAGTATATTCTATACAGTCATTATACTATGTATGAAAACTTTTGTCAACTTTTATCGAACAAGTAAATATTTATTTTTTTTTACATATAATGTAATATAATATATTAAAATTTATTTTTATTATTCTTGTAATTGGAGGTAATGTTATGAAGGGTGATATTTATACTCTTAAAAACGGATTTTGGATTAACTCAAAAGGAAACATGTTCGACCTTGGATTAGATGATCGTATTATTATGGGGGATTGCATAAATTTTTCATACATTTACGATAAAATAATCGTTACTAAGCGGAAAAATGTTATAACCATATATTCCGCCACGCCCAAAATTGAAAAAGGGAAAAAGAAGGAAGTTATACTTGCATCTTTTTCAAATTCCAATCCAAACATATTTGCTGATGTAATAATTGGTGAGTATTGCTACACAATTGATTATAACTGCCAAATAACAACATGTCTTACTAAAAAAGTTATCCATCCAAAAGTTAATTAATTGATACAACATTCTTTGTATCAAAAAAATTTCTAGGAGAAATCTCCTAGAAATTTTTTAAATTATTCTAATTATATCTTTATATGTAACAAATATTGTAAGTAAAATTAAAAGTCCAAATCCAATATATGAAATTATTGCTTCAACATTTTCAGATACTTTTTTTCTAGTAATTGCTTCAAATAAAACAATTACTACCTTTCCTCCATCAAGAGGTGGAAAAGGCATTATATTTGCAACTCCAACAGCAAGTGATATCATTGCCATTAAATTTAAAAAACTAATTATTCCACTAGTTTTTGAAACAACCTCTCCTATACCAACTATACCAGACATATCATTAAGTCCAACTTTTCCTTTAAATAGATCTATATATGAACCAATTATATTTGATACGTCACTTAGCATATTACAAACGGCATACTTAAAATTAGTTTTTACCACTTCTGTGCTTGCAATACCTAAATTAAAGTTTTCTTTTTCTATTGGAGTAACATCTTTCGTTAGAATTTTTCCTTGTCTATCAATTGTAATTTGTAATTGTTTACCAGCATTATCCCTAATAATAGAAATAACCTCTGAGGCATTATTTGTTTGAGTTTCTCCAATTTTTACTATTTTATCTCCTGATTTAAGTCCAGCTTTAACAGCTGCTCCACCACCTGATACCATATTAATTTCATTTGTTGCATTTCCCGTTTGTTCATCAACTTTAAAAGCTATACCTATATTTCCAATTTTATTTACAGCGTTATCTAGTGTAACTGATTTTAATTCACCATCGTGTAAATATTCAATGGTCACACTCTCACCATATGCTACATCCTGATTTGTTAGATCTGCAAGTATGTTAGTTTTATTTCCGTTTATAGTTTGTATTGTATCTCCGACACTCACACCAGCTTGCTCCAGAACTGAATTTTCTGCAAAACCTGTTATTTTAGTTGTAGCTGTATTATATGAAAATGCTATACTTAAAAATATTACAACAGCAAGAACTGCATTCATAAAAACTCCCGCAACTAAAATAAGTATTTTTTTATACCAACTTATATTTGCAAATGAATGCTCACTTTGAGAATTACCATCTTCACCTTCAATAGCGCAATATCCTCCAAGTGGTATACATCTTAATGAGTACATTGTATCTCCAAACTTTTTTTGAAATATTTTTGGTCCAAAACCTATTGCAAATTCATTTACTTGAACTTTAAATAGTTTTGAAACAAAAAAATGTCCAAATTCATGTACTGTTGCAACAGCACATATTATTAACAACAATTTAACTATAGTAATTAAAAATGATAACAAATATACTACCTCCATACTCTACATAAACATATATACTTTTAAAATAATATACACTAAAGGTGCTACAAACATTATGCTATCGCACCTATCTAAAATTCCTCCATGGCCAGGCATAATATAACCAAAATCCTTAATTTTACAATATCTCTTTATAGCCGAAGCTGAGAGATCTCCAAATTGTCCTATTATACCAGACACTATTGCCATAACCATAACTATCCAAATATTTAAATCAATATTTAAGCAATATTTTGCAATTATATATATTATAATATATGCTATAATCACACCTATAATACCTGCAATAGAGCCCTCAATAGTTTTTTTAGGGCTAACATCCTTGCATAACTTTCTTTTTCCAAACTTACATCCCACTAAATATGCAAATGTATCACATGCAAAAGCTCCTGTTATTACAAACCAAATAAATAATCTACCATTTTCCATCATAAGTATTAATTTTAAAAATGAGAACAAAAATGGTATATATATAAATGATAAAGCAGTTATTGCAACATCTACAACAGTAGTTTTTAGCTTCCTTAAAATAGAATAAATAAATATATACATTAAAAGAAATGGTATTATAATTCTTGCAATCAAAATTACCCTTTCAGGATTTATATCAAGCCCCATTAGCAATATAGGTACACAACTTAAATATCCAATAAAAGGAATAATATTATATCCTGCAGACTTAAAAGCTTTGTTATATTCATACATTCCAATCAATGATATAGAGAATATAAATAATGTATCAACAAGTGGAATATTTAACCAAAGTATAAATATCAAAAAAGCTACAAGTACTGCACCAGTAATCACTCTTTTTTTCACAAAATCAACCTTCCACTTCTATATTTCCATAATTTCTTTTTCTTTATCTTCTAATCTTTTATCAACAATAGCTGTATATTTATCAGTTATTTTTTGTATATCTTCTTCATTAGATTTCAAATCATCCTCTGTTATTTCAGAATTTTTTTGCATTTTCTTGTATTCATCAATTGAATCCCTACGAATATTTCTAATAGCTACTTTAGCTTCTTCACCTAGATTTTTAGTTTGCTTAACTAATTGTTTTCTTCTTTCCTCATTAAGTTCAGGTAACATTAATCTAAGCGAATTTCCATCATTAATAGGATTAAGTCCTAACTCAGCCATATTTATTGCTTTTTCACAAGCAGATACCATACTTCTATCCCAAGGTGTAACAAGTATTTGTCTTGCTTCAGGAACAGATATAGTTGCAACCTGATTTATTGGGCTCATTACGCCATAATATTCTACTTGAACTTTATTTAAAATTGCTGGATTTGCTCTACCAGCTCTAATTAAACTTAACTCTTCATCTAAATGTTCAATGACTTTTTTCATTCTATCTTCTATTTGTTCGTATTCCATAAAAAGACCTCCAAAAATACAATAATAATTATAGCAATAAATATATAAAAAATCAAGCAAATGTAACAATTAAATTATATTTATTAATTTTAAAGAAAATAGCAATAAAAAGGAAGATTTTTTTAATTCTTCCTTTTTATCCTATTATTTTAACATTCCATTTGAATTAACAATTGTACCATCTTCTAACAAATAATACATATCTGTTCCATCTGCATATGTTGCATCTATTACTTTTTTACCTAAATTCACAAATTCAAACTTATCTCCTACGTTATATCCTGTTATATCACTTTTTGTTATATACAAGGCTCCATCTGTTGTTATTACAAATATCTCTTTTAATACTCCACCATTTATTACTGCTGATGCATATTTAGGTGTACCTTTATCAAATTTAACGTCTGTTTTAGTTCCATTATTTAAAATTACTTTGCCATCTTCTATACTTACTTCTATTTTTGTTATATTTCCATCACTTACCCATTTAAAGCTTGGATATTTTTCCTTGGCTTGTTTTTGTATCTCTAATGCTTTTGTTTCAAAGGCAACATATTCTTTTAAATCCTTTGTTACTAACTTACCATTTTCTAACAAATAATACATATCTGTTCCATCTGCATATGTTGCGTCTATTACTTTTTCACCTAGATTTACAAATTCAAACTTATCTCCTGCGTTATATCCTGTTACATCACTTTTTGTTATATACAAGGCTCCATCTGTTGTTATTACAAATATCTCTTTT
>ERZ773170.437-NODE-437-length-42658-cov-6.987207_pt1 | contig 42658 bp, 40 predicted proteins | sample MGYA00581002_ERZ773170 | MGnify/ENA primary metagenome ERZ773170 (study PRJEB29015, sample SAMEA2737811) | human gut metagenome | biome: human gut; feature: human-associated habitat; material: faeces | place: China | collected 2012 ... | reverse complement strand
ATCCTTCTTTTTGGCAGATGGACAGCATCTGTCTTTTTGGCATACCTGTTTTTGGGCTTTTTGAGTTTAAAATATCGGATATTTGACAACAACTGAGCTATCGTACAAAACTTCGAACAACTAGCTTAATGGCATTGCCTCTTGTTTTTGCCTCTTGTCTTGCCTCTTGTGACACAACATCCCTACGGTTGCCTCTCTTTCATATTTTCGAAGCTTCTTTTCTATTGCAATATCTGAAATTTTTCCAAGAAAAAAAGAACTATTATTCTTTACACTTGCACATGGATATATTTCACCACGATACGTAATATACCATAGTTGCTTACCAGCAGGACATTCTCCAATTCCACAAAACTTTCTACATGGTATCACATCTTCTATACCAGATGCAGTAATCACTATATTTTTTTCTCTTTTTACAATATTTTGAATTAAACTCCTATATTTTTTTTCATCAACTCCAATTTGCGTCCAAGAGTCTCTCGCTCTTCCATGGCATATCAACTTTAAAAATCTAACTTCAGATATTTTCCATTCTTTCGCCATTTCAATAATGTTTTTTAATCTATCTAAGTTAAATGCTGTTACTACAGTATTAAATCTTACCTCGATTCCATTTTCTTCTAACAATCTGATAGTATCTTTTGTACACTCAAAAGAACCATTACATCCTGTCATCCAATCGTGCTGATTTTTACAATCACTATAAATTGAAAAATAACACCTCTCTAATCCGACTTCGGCCAATTCTTTTGCTGTTTTCTGTGATAAAGGACATAATTTTTCCTTTTCTTCTATTATCCCTGATGTAAATAACCCTATTTTTGTATTTGGAATTTTTTGCTTAATTATTTTTATTATTTCTATAATTTGTGGGTGTAATAAAGGCTCTCCACCTGTAAGAAAAATCTCCTTTTCTTTTTTTTCATCTAATAAACTCAAAAAATATAATATATCCTCTATTGAATACTCCATATTGTCCCCTACATCTGTAGCATAAGAAGAACAATGTTTGCATTTTAATAAACATTTATTTTCTATTTCAAAATGTATTTCCATATTTCCTCGCTATATAAAATATTCCGATATTTTACTCCATATTTCTTTTGCAATCTCCTCCTGCGATCTATTTCCGTCAACAATAATTATATTTTCCTTTGATTTTTCTTTTTCAAATGACTCAAAATATTTTTCCCTTACTTTTACCAATCTTGATTTTTTTTCAAAAAGTTCCTGATGAAACCGATTTTTGGCAATTCGTTCAACTGCCGTATCCGGATTCACATCTATAAACACTGTTGCTGTTGGTTTTAATATTTGTTTACATTGATCATTTGCTTGAATCACCCACTCCATAGGCATATCAACACTATGATAAGCATACGAAGAAAAATAATACCGATCGCTAATAACTGTAATTCCTTCATCTATCTTTGCCTTCAATCCATTTAGATCATTCAATAAATGATCTAATCTATCTGCAACAAATAATGCTGCAATAACTTTGTTATCCGTTTTTATTCTTCCCATCATAATTTGATGGATCAATGAACCAATTGGCGAATCTGTCGGTTCCATTGTTGTGTAATAATATATGTTTTCTTTTTTTAATCTTTCAGTAAGATACTCAATCTGTGTACTTTTCCCACTTCCATCAATTCCTTCAAAGGCAATGAACTTGCCTCTATTTTTTTGATCCTCTTTTACCTTGTAACTCATATTTTTGAAACCTTTCCTTGTTTTTTACCATCTTATTAAGATATGCCTTTTCAAGATCAATATCCAATTGATATGACAGTTTCAGGAGATATGCTAAAACATCTGCTAATTCCTCGGATAATTCATCTTTTTTCTCATCAAGCATAAAATCCCCACGAATAACCTTTTTTACAAGATTTGACATCTCTCCAACTTCACCAATAAGAGCAATTATTAAAAATTCTAAAATTTCCAAATTATCACCGGAAACTTTTTCGTTCCAACAAAATTTTCCTTTATGCTCTCCATCAAAATTTCTTTGAATATCTATAAGTTCATTCAATGTCATGAAATATCATCTTCTCCCCTCTCCAACTCATCAATTACCCTTTCTAACAACGCCTGTACATTCTCCTCATACCGTTTTTCTTGAGCACTGGGTATAGATTTCTTTTTATGTAAATCATTTAAGTTATCATAAATATCCAACACTTCTTTTAACATTCCTAATACACGATCTGAATATCTTTTTAATCCATCAATTGAATTTGATTTTTCTATTGCCTCATATAAATATTTAATTCCTTCACTTCTGGTAATAGTTTCACTTCCATCTTGTTTTTCTTTTAAAAGTTCACATATTTCTTCAACCTTTCCTCCCATAACCATACCACTTATTTCAATTGGACTCAAAGTATCAATTTTAGCCCTTAAAAAGCAATTAAATTTGTTCTTTTTCTGTGCTCTAAATGAAGAAATAACTATATTAACATCTTCAAATTCAATTCCTTTATCCTTTAATTTTGAAAGTAAGTACTCGATTTCACATATATTAATTTTCAAAAAATGGCAAACTTCCAATGCTCTTAAATACATATGCACCATCAGAGTATTTTCATTCTTTCCAAACTGAATTGATTCCAAAGATGGTAAATAAGTCTTATCCCCCAAAGACTCCCGTATTTCTTTCATATTATATGTTGATAAAACAATTCTATTACTGCTTGGTTTATCTCTTAATTGTTCAAAAACAAAATCAATTCCAGATTGGCCATCTTTATAAAAATAAAAACCATGATTAAAATATAATTCCTCTGGCACTGTGTCTTGCTCCCACATTTTAGCCAATTCAAAATAACTATATTGATGCTTTCCGATTTCTAATTTATCTTCTCCTAAATAAGTTTTAAGTTCACTCTTAAATGTACTAAATTTATTTTCAATTTCAATTCTGAATTGATTCACCACCTTATTTTCATCTATAAAATCGGACAACTTTTCATATACTTCCTTAAAACTTTTTCCTTTAAAAATACCTTCCTTAGGCATTGTATTCTCATATATTACCATTCTTTCCCATGGTTGTTTTTTATCATCCTTATTATATCTGCAATTATAAACTTCTCTTATTAAACCTTTTGACCATTCTATAATGTTGAACTGCGAATTCACATCCTGATTATCTCTCGAAAATAATGCTCCAGTACCTATAACCGGACATTTTTTCTCCCCTACCTTAATAATTTCTTTTCCATGGATATGTCCATGTAATATTGCTGATACGTTATACTTTTCTACTAACAAAACCAGCTCCGCAGCATCTCTTATTGACGAAGTATCATCTACGAACATACTCATCAGCGTATGATGCATAACAAGAATTTTTTCTCCCTTATTTTCTTTAAGTACAGCTTCCAACCGTTTGTAATCAATTCCTCCTGCTTTGTAGCTATTATTCAAGCATGAATTAACAAAAATAAACGTTACTTTTTCATTCGAATCTGTAAATAAATAACAACTATTCAATTGTTCATTTGAAATTTTCTCTTGACTTAAATTATTTACAAACTCTCCTAACTCTTTTTCATGTGTAATATCATGATTTCCCGGACAACACCGAACCCAAATGTTATATTCGCCATTTAAATATGTCACAAATTTTTTTATCAATTTCTCTGCTTCTACATATCTTTTATAGACTACATCATCATCAGGTTTTTTTTCACTATCAATAATATCTCCACAAAGGCACAATAAAATATTAGATTTTTTTGGAATTGTTGCTTTAATTAAATCAATGCTTTCATTTAATATTGTTTCTTCTGATCCCACACTTTTTTCCGAGCCAATATGCAAATCAGCCATCTGTATAATATACATACGTTCTCCCCCATTAACTTACATTATCTTTTGTACCACTTAGGATATTCTAAATACTTAAATTTTCCAATTTCTTCAAAATCATATAATGTATTCATCCCCACATTCGATAATTCACTTTCCATATCTCTATCATTCTTCCAAAACCCTAATTTAAGACGATCTAAAATTTCTATTTCTACATATGGTTTTTTTATTATATTTGCTGCTAACATCTCGCAATTTCCCTCATAAATAAAATAATAATTACCATACTCTATCACCTCTATCGGCATGGATAATTTTCCTCTTTGAGCCTCATCTATTGTTGAGTTTAATTTTTCTGGATTTATATATTCTATTTTGGTTAACGGATAAAGTTGCTGAGGACTTATCATTTTTTTTTCTATACTCATCTTTTTTCCTCTCATTATTTTCAACATTATAATAACTCTTTTAATAAATTATAATATATCTTTCATGTAAAAACTACATTGTTTTATCTTTTTGAGACACTAAAAATCAATTTTCTGATTTCTACTCTCTACAACAACTCCTCCCGTCCATCTTCCTTCAACTTATCAACAATCAGCTTCACATCCTGCGCCCGGTTCTTATCACACACCAATATCGCATCCTCCGTCTCAACAATAATCAGGTTATCCACACCTATCGTTGTAATCAGGCGCTTCTTAGAATATGTAATACAATCCTTTGTATCAATCGCCAGATGATTTCCAGCTACAATATTTCCATTTGCATCCGTATCATGAAGCACCCCAAGGTTGTCCCAGCTTCCGACATCACTCCATCCCATATCAGCAGAAATAACTTTCACAATATCACTCTTTTCCATGATTCCATAATCAATAGAAATACTTGGAATAACAGGATAAATTTCATTGATTGCTTCCATCTCTGAGTCAGTTCCCATTGCATCCCCAATTTTCACCAGACACGCATACACCTCTGGAAGGAATTTTCTAAACTGCTCCAAAATAACCGATGCCTTCCATACAAACATACCACTGTTCCATGCATATTCTCCACTTGCAACATACTTCTCCGCTGTCGCAAGATCCGGCTTTTCCTTAAATTCGATTACCTTTTTTGCAATCCCTTCTTCTGATTTGTCAAACCGAATATATCCATATCCGGTGCAAGGATAAGTCGGTTTGATTCCCATCGTAACAAGAGATCCACCCTCAGCAACCTCAATTGCCCCTTTCAGTGTCTGCGTAAACGCTTCCTGCTTCTGAATATAGTGATCCGAAGGGAAAATGCACATAACACCATCCCCATATTTCTTGATAATCTCAAAAGCTGCATATCCAATACATGCTGCAGTATTTCTAGCCGCTGGTTCTCTCAAAATATGATCATTTTTTACACGTCCATCTGTAACAACTTCCATTTTCGAAGCCTGCGTTACATTCGTCACAATAAAAATATCCGATTTATCACAAACTGTTGCAACACGATCAATGGTTTCATTGATCATCAGATCTTTTCCACTTAAATTTAAAAGCTGCTTTGGCTCCGCCTGTCTTGATAACGGCCAGAAACGTGTTCCGCCACCGCCTGCCATAATCACTCCAAATGTTCTCATTTATCATTTCCCTCCCTAAATCTGATAAATTTTAAATACTTTTTGTTCTCCAATAATCCAATGTTTCACGAATTGTCTGTTCCAATGAAATCTCCGGTTTCCATCCGGTTGCTTCATATACCTTCGTTGTATCAGCCTCTATAATCGGCACATCTACCGGACGCAACCTTTCTGGATCAACCTCCACTCTAATTTCAACTGACGAATGATCCAGAATACATTTTAAAATATCCTCTATTGCAATCGCATGCCCGCTTCCAATATTATACGTCTCTCCGGCACATCCCGATTTCATAAGAAGTGCATAGGCACGAACCACATCCCGCACATCGGTAAAATCACGTTTTGCACTCAGATTTCCCACCTTCATAACGGGTTCTCTATTGCCCGCCTCAATCTCTGCTACCTGCTTGCAAAAATCTGCGACAACAAAAAGCGGCAACTGATTCGGTCCAATATGATTAAATGCACGAACCATCATAACATCCAGACCATATGCATCTGCATAAATTTTAGCAAGCATATTCTGACAGACTTTCGTTGCTGCATAAATATTTCCCGGACGTGGCACATTGCCTTCCTTAATCGGTGTCTCACCCGGTAAAATATGTCCATATTCTTCTCCTGAACCAATAAACAAAACGCGAGGCTTATCTTCTAACTCTCGGAGGGCTTCTAGGATATTCACTCCACCCTTCACATTTACATCAACGGTAAGAGCTGGATTCTTCCATGATACAGAAACAGAACTCTGCGCCGCTAAATGATAAATATAATCTGGACGAATCTCTCGAAACAATGCAACAATCGATTCCTTTTGTAAAATATCCAGATCATACACCTGAATGCTGTTCATATCGACACCATCTACTTTGATCTGCTCCCTCGGCATCTTGGTCACTACAACATCCTGCCCCAAGTCATTCTTTAAATGTCTCACCAGATACGCGCCGACAAAGCCAGCTCCACCTATAATTAAAAACTTCATTTTTTCTCCTTTTAGCCGAAAAGGGATATTTCATCTCTGAAATATCCCTTGCTTTCTATCATATAATCTTATTCTATTCCTTCAACATCTTCTCTGTCTTAGCAATCTTAAGATCATGTTCAGCCATAATTCTTACAAGGTCTTCATAGCTTGTCTTCTGTGGATTCCATCCCAGTTTCGTCTTTGCCTTTGTAGGATCTCCCCAGAGATCAACGACATCTGTAGGGCGATAGAAATCCGGGCTGACAGCGACAACCACTTTCCCAGTTGCCTTATCAATTCCCTTCTCATCTATGCCCTGGCCCTGCCACTCAATATCAATCCCGACATGCTTGAATGCAAGTGTAGCAAATTCACGAACCGTATGCTGAACACCAGTTGCAATTACATAATCATCCGGCTCATCCTGCTGAAGGATCAACCACATACATTCCACATAATCCTTTGCATATCCCCAGTCTCGCTTAGAATCAAGATTTCCAAGATATAAACACTCCTGAAGTCCCTGGGAAATGCGTGCTGCTGCCAGTGTGATTTTTCTTGTAACAAAAGTCTCCCCACGACGCTCCGACTCATGGTTAAAAAGAATACCGTTTGCGGCAAACTGACCATATGCATCACGATACTCTCTCATCATCCAGAAACCATACTGTTTTGCAACAGCGTATGGGCTGAATGGATGGAACGGAGTATTCTCATTCTGAGGTACTTCCTCCACCTGTCCATACAGTTCAGACGTTGAAGCCTGATAAATACGTGTCTTCTTATCAAGTCCAAGCTGATGAACCGCATCCAGAATACGAAGAACGCCAAGTGCATCCACATCCCCTGTATAAATCGGCACATCAAAGGAATTTCCTACATGCGACTGTGCCGCAAGGTTGTAAATCTCATCCGGCTGCACTTCATTGATAATGCGGACAATGCTATTTCCGTCTGAAAGATCTCCGTCATGAATCTTAATCTTATTCGCTGCAAGCAAATGATCAATTCTCTGTGTATTCGAAATGGAAATACGACGTGTAATTCCATGTACCTCGTATCCTTTCTCTAAAAGAAATTCTGCCAAATAACTTCCATCCTGACCGGTGATTCCTGTAATCAGTGCTTTTCTCATTTTGTTTTCTCCTTGTAAATATGTCAAACTTATACAAATTCTCTATTAAACATTTAAATTAAAGCTATTTTAGTATAGCATACTTGCAAAAAATATCAAGAAATTTACATTCACTATCAAACTTTTGTTTCACTAAAACATACTCTTTTTCCAATTTTCAACTCCAACATCCCTATTACTGGTAATTTCTTTATATTCAAGATATATACTGATAAGTCGAAAGAGTCCCTTCAATTGTCAAATTTTTTCCATTATCAAGTTATGGATAATATTAATAACATCAACATTTTCAAATATATGACATATATAGTTATCGCCATCGTTCTATGTTATACTCTTTCGTACATATAGCATCAAATTTTATCCCTATCTTCTCTATAGTTTTCTTATATATTTCAATATCTTCATCTCTTCCTTCTAATTCAGGAGAAACTAAGCAAAGCTTATATCCTAATTTTTTTAATTCTTCAGCCTCTGTTTTTCCAATTGGAATTTTACTAAAGCAATCTACCCAAATCCATTCTACTTTTCCAGCCATATTTCTTGGTGTGTCAAGCCCCTCTACTTCTGATACTCTTAACGCAATATTCTTTTCACCCTGATTACTCAGTAACCAAATCATTGGAAAAGAAGAATCTAGAAAAAAATAAGATTTCACATCATATTTTGGAAGCATTTCCAATATTTTCAATTCAATCCTTTCACTTTTGACATTTAATATCATCGTTCCATGATGATAATTTTTCAGGTATTCCTCAAAATCTTCACCTGGTTCAAATGGGTTATGTTGTATGTAAATTCGACCATTCAAATCATCTCGTAAATCCAGTTCTACTCCATATTCTTTTGGAAGTTTTTTCAATTCTTCAACCGTGTTAATTCTATGTGCTATGAACTCCATAATAAAATCCTCCTACTTAATTCCTGCTTTTTTTAATTTTACACTAAAGTCCAACGTTCTCTTAATGAATTTCCATTTTGCTTTTATGCTCCCATTATTCCAATGAGACTCTCCATGCACCCTTTCCGGAAAAAGCACATCAAATCTTTCTATTTTTAGACCTGCTTTCTGAGCCATATATAATGCATATAAATCAAGTGCAAAATCCTTCGGTGGATTTTGCCAGCTTTCAAAAAATTCTTTACTAAATACATTAGGCTGCGCATTTACATCATATAACTTCACCCCCATATACATAGTTTCAAACAAACTCATACCACTTGTGAAAAACTGGTCAAAAGCAGGTCTTCCTTTTCGATTTCCTTTCACATATAATTGCTTATCATTTCCATACTTTTCAATAATTTCCAATGCCTTCATTAAATCCGCAGGATCTGTCTGCATATCAGCATGTGTCCAGCCAATAAACTCACCTTTACATACTTTCAATCCCTGTATAATTCCATAACCATATCCTTGATTCACTTCAATTTTAGTTGTTCTAGCAAAGGAATACTTTGGTAATAATTTTTCAATTATAGCAGCAGAATCATCCGTAGATCCATTATCTACCAAAACCACCTCTACATCATCTCTTTTTATTACATCTGCAAATCTATTTAAAATAAGAGGAATATTTTCAGATTCATTGTAGCATGGAACAACAATTGATAATTTCATTATTTTTCATCCTTTCTAAACACCAAAAATTTTTGTCCCAAAAAATTCATAACTGTGCTGGTACCTGTTGCACACAAAAATGCAAATACTGTACTAGGAATAATCCAGATTACAAACTTATTTACTCCGGTATTGACTAATGCAGAACAAGCATACAAAATAATATATTTATAAATCTCAGCCACTTTAAATTTTTTACTTTCAAAAGTCCATAATTTATTAATTATAAATCCAACAAAAGCTCCCAAAATATAAGAAATTGCTTTAGCGACAGAAAAATCTATATATGCCTTTAATATTGCATAAAACAGCGCATCAACAACAACTGCACTTCCGCCGCCTACTAAAAATTTCAAAATTTCTTTTATCTCGAATTTACATTTTATCCATTCCACCATCAATATACTCCATTACTCTTTCATTCATTGTATCTTTATAACTTTCTAAAAATAACATACCCCTCATTCCAACATTAACAGCTCCGTCAATATCCTTTTTTTGACTATCACCTATCATTAAAATTTCTTCCGGATTACAATGCAATTTTTGAATTATTCGTGAAAAAACTATACTAGAAGGTTTTTCAGCCCCCACTTCCTCACTTGTGACAATCGCATCTATATATTCTGTAATACATAATTTTTTAATTTTTCTATGCTGAATATGTGCTGTTAGATCTGTAAGGATTCCAATTTCAATTTTTCTATGCTTTAATTGTTTCATCAAAGGCATAACATACTTAAAAGGTGTCATTTTTTCAAGCATTGCTCTCCAATAAATGTCATATAACTCTAATGCATCCTCTACGGGAGATTGATTTATTTTTTCAAGAAAAATCTGCATATATAACATCCTATTATGTGATGCTCCCGTGTTTCCAAGCAATTTTTTCACTTCAACTTTTGCAAGTTCAAAATTCTTTCTAAAATCAACTTTATTCAACCCATATTTATCACATACATATTCTTCTAATTGCTTCATTGCTACTATGTGGCATTCATCATAATTATAAATCGTATTATCCAAATCGAAAACAACAGCCTTAATCATTACGGAACTCCTTGCATTTTATTACTAATCAACAACAATAAAAATAATATTATCATACCATCTTTCGCATTCACATCCGAATTCAAATTTTCGCAAGTAATTTCTTCCAACTGCGGAATTACTCTCTCCGCTATCTCTTCTATCGGAAGTGAAATTTCTTCCATATTATCAGCATCTAATGTTACATATTGATTTTTTAAATCTTCAGAATAGTCATATTCCACGGTAATTCCATACCCTCTTAATTCATTTACCAGCGGTTCTATATCAACCGCTGCACTTAACATAAGGCGAACACTGATCTTTACATCATAATTTTCCACCATGCAATCAGTGAGATTCTTATCATAATATTTCACAATCAAATCAGCATAATTCTTCTGTGGATAAATAAACTTTTGTGCATCAGGCATCCTTTCCTCTATAGATTTTAATACCGCTTCTTTAGAATGTCCTCTTTTAGTTGTGTCTCTTTGAATTTTCCAATAACGTCGCAATGTTTCATCCGCATCCATATAAATCTTCAAATCCAAAAGTTTTCTTGTCTGAGGAAGATATAGTGCATGCAGACCACATAAAATCACATAATCCTTCGATGAAATTCTTTTAGGACTTGTAAATTTTCCAGTACTGTGGTCATAATCTACTCTTCTAACAGCACTTCCAGATCGAAGATCTGAAAGATCTTTTGCCTGTCGATATAAATAATTCGCCTTTGGATTTAAAGCAGTGTATTCTTCCCAAAAACGATTTCCCCGTTCCCATCTATGGTCTCCATCGCCTTCAATATAAAGCAAATTAGAATATCCCAGACCTTTTTCGACAATATCAATAAACGTGGATTTTCCTGCTCCGCTATCTCCCGCAATTCCAATAGTAAACGGAATATTTTTTCTTTTATAAAAACTATTACTAGCTACCCCAAACTGATACATTGAAATTATTAAATAAATCAATATTCCTGATAAAATTGTAAATGTACCATTTGAAATAACCGAATTATTATATTTTATCCACTCTAAACTTTTCTTACATAAATAAAGATCCACCGCTTCTCTATTATGTAAGAAAATAAAATATATTAAATATATAACATTCAATACCGCATAAATAGCTATATTCTTGTACTTTTCCTTATTAATTGCTGCAAAAAATAATGCTATAAACGGAACAATCCAAACATACCACCCCGGCATAGGCGGACAAAAAGCCAAAAATACCGCAAACACGATACCACAGAGATTAAAAAACAATTCTCTATTCATATAATTAATTTTAAATGTAAGCAGATAAATAAATAAAACAGCTATAATAGGAATATACAATTGTACCGTATCAAAATTAAATGCCACCTTAGTTAATACCATCTGCTCTTTATTGAATAATACCATTTGTCTAAATCCTTCTGACCAAATTGGTAAAATTACAATCCCCATTGCTAGAATGACACCAATTACATATTCACAAGCCTTTCTTATACTATCTCTTTTTTGTAAATAAAAGAAAATAATCGGAATAACCGCTAATATATGTAACTTACATAAAAGCGCAATAACCGTAAATATTCCCCCAAATATATATCTATACTTCACCGATTTCTTTGAAATCAGAAATGCTAATGCAATTATCAAAAAGACCATAGGTATAAGATCCAATTGTCCATGCATATAAACAGAATACAACACAATAGGTGAACCATAATAAAAAACACCAATATATCTTCTTTTTTCCGGGAAAAACCGAACTAATATCGTTAATCCAATTAAATCAAGAAGAAAACTAGGTAGTTTAAAACAAAAATTAATCAAAAAAACATTTTTTATTCCCAGCACTTTAATAATAAACATTCCAACACTTTCCACTAAAAGCATCATTGAAGGATAAGGAAAAGCATTTATTATACCTTTTTCATAAAATCGTTGATATACATTTCCACCAGTTAAAACAAAATCTTTTACAAAAGGAATAAATAATTTATTCTGATAATCAGATGAAAAAAGTCCCATCAGAATAACCTTTACTATTAAAACTGCAATTATAAACAAATAATATTTTGAATGTACTTTGTTTTTATCGTTCGTTCTCATGCCTTTAATTTCCCGGAATAAATCCCTGACTATCTGTAAATTCTTTCCAATATCTGATGGTTGCCTGATATTCTTCATAATCCTTTGGGGTTCCCCAACCAATATATCTTTCAATTTCAAATACCCTTGCATCCATACCTAATTCAAGGCAATGCTTCATAACTTGATCCACATAAAATTCATTATTAATTCTATCATTTTCTGCAATCATTTTTTCCGAAGCCCGGATAAAATCTTTTCCATGTTTAAACCAAAAGGTTGCAACAATTGCATGGTCTTCCATTGGTGTATCTGAAATGGCTTTTTTTATGGAAATATCAGAAATTTTACCTGTTTCCTCATTATCCACGATCATCCAGCCATATGCATCTGGATTCTTTAAAACTGCCTGATTATGTCTATAAGTAAATGCCAAAACATCACATTCCTGCGTCATCTTTTCAAATTTTTCCTGATTAATCACCATTCCATTATCACAGCCTGCAATAAGTAATTCCTCTTCAGAATTAATACTATCTTTAGCAAGTAAACATGTGCAGGCTTGTCCCTCTGTTAACTTATCAATCGTAATAAATTTTGCATCGGGAAAATGTTCTTTAATGGCACCTTCCACGCCATTATCCTTATGAAAATTTCGATCAATATATGTAACATTACTACCATCTGCTTTCACTCCAGGCAAATCTATCGTCGCACATACAACCATGGGATACTCTTTCCCCGTCTTACGATCAATAGTTGGTATGGCTGGCTTACTGATCTTATATCCTTCATCTGCAAATCTTTGTCCAGCTCCTGCCATTGGGATTATTATATTCATACTTAAAACCTCCTTGTACATTCTGTCCAAAACAAATAATCTGCCATATCTTCTGGCGTCCCCCATTGGCAAAACTTATCTACATTTGTTGGAACCCAAACTTTCTTTCCGTCTTTTACCATATAATTATATGGAAGACTAGCATAAAATTCTCCATTAAGGGTTTCATTTTCATCGACAAGCATCTGACAATATTTTTTTAAGGTTGCACCATCTTTGAAGTAATACACCCCCGGTGAATGTTTTGCCTTTGTTTTATCCTTTTCGAAAGAATACTTTTCTTTGATTTGTATCAAATTATCTTCTTCATCTGTGAGGCACGAAGCATAATAATTCTTCTCTATTAAAAGATGCGGATGAAAACCAGTATAGCATGGTACAGCTCCATCACATGCTCTTTTTTTAACATCAAGCACAAATTTTTTATAATCCCAAATCATGTAAAAATCACAATAATTAATTATACACGGCTCATCATCCTCAATTCTTGCTGCTGCACGAAGGACATCATAAACAGGGCCTTTTTTCACCCAGTCATGTATTGCAAAAATGTCTGCTGTTGGTGCAATTTTTAATAATTGATCTCTCATATCTGGTATTTCATCCAAATGTTCCTGTCTGCACACAAAAAGAATATTCTTTTCTTCTGGATACATTCCTTCAATGATCCATTGAATAATTGGTTTATTTTGTACTTTTATAAAAGGCTTCAAATCTTTATATCCGGCAGCGACAAATCTTGAGCCATATCCGGTCATTGGTATAATAATCTTCATAATACATAGCCTCCTGTTTTACTTTAAACTTTTTCTGTATTTCTCAGCATCCCAATTTAACAAAAAATTTTTTTCCTTTTCTGACAGGAAATTACATTCTACATTTCTATTTAACATTATCACTTGTGCACTAAAACTTAATACACTCTGAATTTCTAACGCCTTCTTTACCGACTCTGCGTGGATATAAAGATTATTTTTATATGAAACAATCACAGGATACCCATTTTCTTCCACAAAAGAATTGAATCTTTCCTCATCGATTTTTTCCGATGTTTCTGCATACATCTTTTTACCAAGAAAAACTATACAGTCTGGACAGAAAAAATGGTTCCATATCCCTTTTAAGTTATGATATGTATCTATAACATTTTTATCTGTCACCAACCACTCAATTCCATCACTATACAACTGGGCTATATCCATCATCTCATGATATGCAGACATATTAATATTTAGGAATTTTTCAATTTTTTGGGTAACAGCTTCTGTAAGTCTAATTACTTCATCCGCAGTATCTGCGCTTACAAGTAAACCATGATTCATCAAAAATACAAATTTAGGCTCATAATCATATTTTTCTTTGTATTTTTTATACTCTTTAAAATATTTTTTAGCTAATTTCACTCCTGGAGTTGCATAAGGAACCACTAATGCGTCCGGAAAAAGTTCTAAAATTATATTTTCTCCATTTTTTCTACATGTAATTGCATTTACCACGATAGAATGCGTATGTAATGAATATCTTCCCGATATAGAATGTAAAAAAGTTTCTATAGAAGGTCTTTCTCCCTCAATAAATGCTTCTTCCAAAATTTTTTTTGATTCTTCTTCTGTCATTTCTTCAAGATTTTCACATTGTAGAAATGCATCTCTAATCACCTTCGGATTTACAATTGCATACCCTACTTTTTCATTTACATCAGCTAACTGATATCCAGAAGCTTTTATAACCATTTTTTCATCTGTAATTTTGTAAGCAGAATTTCCTCCACCTGCTTGTACAAGATCTTCACGCATTCCTGCATATTTTGACATTTTCAAAAAATTATTCATATTATTTTTTATCCATTCTGTTCACTTTATTACTATTTATCAATTAACATTTTGCAAATTATTCCATCATTTTATATTTATTTCAACATCTTCATACCCCATATTTTGCTGATAAAACCATGACACCCCTTCTTGTATTAAGGAAATTCTTACAATATATTTTCCTTTTTCTTTCGGATAAGATATAAATATCTCTCTTTCCATCTCCTCTCCTGGCTGAACTGATTTTAAAAGATTGTAACGTTCCCCTTCCTGAATCACTTTGCCATTTTGAAAAACTTGATAAGAAATTTTAACCGCACCGTTTCCTTCAGAATTCCCAATATTGCTCCATATTTGATTACCATTATTTTTAATATAAATATTTGCAATTGCGTATGGTGTCACAAATTTTTCTGGCATTTTCGAAAACTTATCATAATCATATGACAATACCTCAAATTTGCAATCATAATTTTCAATAGTTTGGACATCATCTGAAATTTCTACAGGATTATAAAAATAATTTTCTTTTAAGATATCTCCTCCCCAATTATATAAATATACATATGACATCAAAATAGAAAAAATCAAAAAAACTCCCAATCCCATTTGCACTCTTTGTGTAATATTTATTTTTTGATTTTCTAGCTTATTGTTTTTCTCTTCTTCAATTGTAATAAACTGGTCATTATACTGCAAAACCATAAATGGCAACAAAAAATACAAAACAGATATTCCTTTCAAATATCCCGTCCAATGGCATAATACAGTATCTCCAAATGATGACACCAAAATAATATATGGAATTAATCCCCAATAAATACATCGTTTCTTTCCCATTCTAACCGCTGCAATCAAACTCCACACTACAACAACAAGATAAAAAGAAAGTCCTACTACTTGTACATAATTATTGGTAGATAGTGCATTGATTAAATTTTGAATCCATCCAACTAAATATATCTTTGTAATGCCACTTGCCTGTTTATATGGCATTATGCCAAAGTGCAAACCTACATACAAATACCAGATAAGGAAAAAAATTCCTGGCATTGCCATTATAAAAAAATTTTTAAAATATATTTTTCCATCATATACAAATAGAATTTTTTTAAATTTATTCGAAATAAAAATAATAAATATACAAAATGCAATTAATACATATCCCTCTCTTGATAAACATGTCATCGTCATTAATATTGCATACCATATATATTTATGTTCCAGCAAAAAAAGAAATGCCATAATAAACAAAGCATCTGCGGCTGCATCTGGTAATCCACATCTAATTGTTACCATCACACCACATGATAATACCCATGGAATAGCCCAAGTAAAAGTTCTATTTATTTTTTTTAAATATTTTATTGCACAAAAAAAGCCAAGTAACACTATTAATAAATTTGTCATTGTATAAACTAATACTGATACCTGTTTTTTCAGAAGGCACATTGAAATAATTTTTGCTATCAAAGGCAGCCCAATTCTTTGCCATCTATACGATGGTGAATCAACATTATTTGAATATCCCTTTGTTCCTAATAAATCATTTGAAATATAATAGTAAAATTGTCCATCCCAACCACTTCCATCATTATATTTAAACAATGGTTCTGTTTTATCATACTGAGATATTTTTTCAGGCATACCAAACATTTTTGAAGGTAAGAACAACCAATTATAATTCCCCCCCAATGATTTTCCAACCCATAAACTTATGTTACATATTATATATATTCCAACAATTGCAGTAACTATATACGAAATATAGTGTCTTGTTTTTTTGTCATTTTTTATATTACGTTTCAAAATTATTTTTCTTTTCCTTTCTATCACTATCGTAGTCCTATGTCGTTAAAAATTTAGTTTTTCAAAATTCTAATTATCCAAATTACTAGATTTGATGTTTTCGTATTTAGGCATGTAAAGTTATTTTAAAACTTCAAAATCTGAGGCTTTGAATATTCTTGCGTCAAGAAACCATGATTCCGGTGTAGCAAAAACCAACATTCCGAACACGGAAACCACCTTTGATTAGGTCAATCTCCTTCAGCAATAAATCTTACAACATCAAAAACACGTTTATCAAAAATTGCAATCATTATTTCGATAAGAATGGTGTTAAGTATATCCGTATCCTATCAAAACCTAATAAATGGCACGAAAATGCCTGCCCATTCTGCCATAAATCATGCCCTGTTTATGATAAACATTCCAGCAGACCAACTACCTGAGGAGGTCTTAACTGGAGAGGTGTCCTAATTGAAGTTAAATGCCAGACACACCGTATCATTTGTCTTGAACATGGAGTATGTGTTGCAGATGTTCCATGGGCTTATCCGGACAGTAGATCTATCCCCCCTATTTTTCTATTTATATAATTTTATTTATTTTATCTAATCTATCTATAATTTTATCTGCTGCTGCATCCCAAGTCCATTTTTTTCTCACTTCTTCAGCAGCATATAAACCTTTATTTTTTGCTTCATTTTGATGTTCATAAACATATCTCATAAGATAAATTAAATGTTCTTCACTTGGATTTGCCCACTTAAATCCATCATAATACGGACATTTTGCCCTCGCATCAAGCAAATATTCAACATCAATGGGATACCCGTTTTTTTCATTATAAAAATCCACCTGAGAACTCCAATTAGTTGCAATGACAGGCAATCCACAAGCCATAGCCTCTAATATTGGCATTCCCCATCCCTCTCCTCTTGTTGGAATCACAAAACAATCTGCTGAACGATATAATGTAGGCATCTCATAATCCGCAAATTTTGTGTTATATAAAAATATAATTTCTGGGCCATTTTTAGGTAGATTTAATTTTCTTATTTCTTCATCAATATTTATTCCACCGTCATTATTTATAACTTTGCAAATTAATACAACATTATCCGTTTTTTTAAATGCTTTTGAAAACCCTTTTAATAAAATTTCAGGAGCTTTTCTTTCTCCCCATTCAAAAACAGATAAAAATGTATACTTATCATGATTTTTATAAGAAACAATATTTGGACTATAATAACTTGGATCTATGCCTAATGGAATAACATGAATTGGTACTTTCACTCCACTATCTCTAAAAGTTTCCTCATTAAAATGAGATGGTACCCAAACCTCCTCCATCATATTACACTGTTTTACCCATTCTTTTGGTATTCCTGTTGTCTCAAGCATCGTGTAGCCAATCTTATATTTTCCATCATTTCTATAAAACACATCACCTTGACCATATACTACTTGCGGAATACTTTTGTCAAATTTTCTCTGCCTAATTATGTTAGCTATATAATTATCTCCACTTTCAGGTTCTTCTACTGGAAATGGTGTTCCTTTTCCATATACATATTTATACCTTACATCTACATTTTTTCGATCAAGTGCAAGCATTAAATTTTTTGCTGAAACAGCATATCCTGATGGAAAATTCATTATTGAATTCCATGCCATACGTTTTGTATAACGATTTTCCAAATCATTTTTCCAAATATTTTTAAAAGTCTTTTGTGATTTTAAAAACATTTCAGAAAAATTTACATCATTTACATTTGTAGATACATTTTGATAATGAATAAGTGTAACTTTTCCGCAGCATACCACATTATATCCACACTTTTTTACTTGTAAACAATAATCCGTATCTTCAAAATAAGAGAAAAACTTTGTATTTAATCCTCCTATTTTGTCAACAATTTCTCTTTTTATATATGCACATGCAAATACCACTCCCTGTACCTTTCGATCTTCTGCATATTGACCTATATCCTTTTGTCCACCCCCAATTTGCTGCCCCCAAAAAGTTTCTGGATAAATATATGTACCTGCGTGCAAAAATTCTCCATTTTCATTTATAAGTCGACATCCTACAACTCCATTTTTTTCATCTTCATAAGCTGTTTCTTGTAATTGTTGCAACCAATTCATCTGTGTTATAATAATATCATTATTCAATAAAACAATATCGCCTGACTTAATTTGATCAATTGCGACATTATTTCCCCTTACAAATCCAAGGTTTTCGCCATTTTGAATCAAGGTAATCCATTTAATTGCTTCTAAATATTGTATTGTATCTCTTTCGCTTCCATTATCAACCACATATACATCTACATTTTGTTCATCAATAACACTGTCTTTCAAAGAATCTAAACATTTTTTTGTATAATCAAGTCCATTCCATGTCAATATAATAATTGATACCTTTCTCATATCGTTATATTACCTACTTTCTTTTTCGTTTTCAAGTTCTTTTACTCTTTTCTGCAACTGAATAATTTCCTTATTCATTTCTCCTAAAACATTATTGACCTGATTAATATACCTAGTTAACAATGCATTAATTTCCGTCTGTTGAAGTGCTACGTCATTCATATACCAACGTACTGTCTTTCTAACTAATTTCATAATAAAACTCTTTAATCGAGGAAATCTACCAATTACATTAATTGGTTTATTAATCTCTAATTTATAATTTTCATTAATTCTCGTTGCATTTTCTATTAATTCATCATAACTTTTTTTTACCAAATATCTTTGTCCACTATTTTCTATCCCATTTGTATCTTTCAAATTTATATAATTATTTACATTTTCCATAACGGATTCCACATCAGCATTTTTTCCTGAACCAATGATAAATTTTACCATATCATCCTCCATATATCAACGTCTTCGTATTTTCTTTCTTATCACTATATTTTATTTGTAGCATTTTCATATTTTTATTTCAATCACAATATACATATCAACAATTTATCTGTTGCGTTTTCTGAACAATTAACTTTCAATTCATTAATTTCTCCATCATTCTCTTCAATTTTCCAATAAAATATCATATCATTTTCTTCAATTTTTTCTTTTATCTCTTTATCCTTCCATTGAACAGAAATTTCTATAGGTTCTTCTATATTTTTGTGTATAAGCACCTTTATTTGTTTCAAAAATGTATATATAATTGCATTTTTTCTCTCATATATATGTCCCATTATAATTTTTTCATTATAAATTGTTCCTCGTTTATCAGACCATCCTTCTATAAACAATACACCTTTTTCCCTCTCCATCGCTTGTAAAATATATGAATTTTCTTTTTTTTTGTTTGTTTCTATTTCTTTTACTTTTCTCGCCGGAATTCCAGCATAAACAGCATTTGCCGGAATATTAGTATTCGGCACCACTACTGCTCCTGATGCTACGACCGCATTATCACCAATCGTACAAGGTCCTAAAATAGTACAACCTGACGCAAGCCAAACTCCTTTTCCAATCGTAATATTACACCCCTGTTTAATTTCTGCATCTCTACGCGGCAATCCTTCCAAATGCATATCATGACTTCCAGCTAAAATATTTACATTCGATCCAGCAAATGTATAATCACCAACAAAAATTTCACCCGAATTTGTATTAAAAAAACATGGAAATACAGCCGCTCTAGGCGATATATGCAATTTTTCACGTTCTCCCCAAATAGTCGGATGTATACTTAATTGAATATTCAACTGTTCTAACCATTCATTATTTGCAAGTATCTTTTCAAACGCCTGTGGGATTTTTATGCGCTCTAAATCTTCACATTTTTCCTTAGTCCCCGTAATTTCTCTTTTCAAATTTTCAATTTCAGATGTTACAAAATCATAATCTTTTCTAAACTGTTCTCTTTCATGTATTAGTTCATCTTGTTGTATTTTTATTTTTTCTTTTATGATTTTCTCATCAGAAACAATCTTCTGTTGTGTATTATTTAATTCTCTTTCCATTATTTCCATTCTTAAAGGAAGACCTTTAAGGAAATCTAGGATTTGAAGTGCTTTTCCAACAAACGGAATTCGATAAATTTTTCGCATATTTTTTCCTTCAATCAATTATCCAATTATGTGGCACGCTCACAATTCCCACTTCACTTACATTATTTTTTATGGTAATCAAACAAACTTCTCGCCAAAAATCATAATTAAACCCATCAGGTTTATGAAATGCTAAATCCATTGTATAATTTCCCGCTATAACTGGCAATCTTTCTATATTTAAGCGAATTTTTCCCCTTGTATTTAACTTTGTAGGTTCAGAATAATCAATCAATGTATTTGAACCATATATATATGTCTGGTCATCTCGATATATAGCCACCCCTATTACTGCATCATCAACTATTTTATTCGCCTTATACTCTATAAGAATGGAAAAAGGTTGTGTATTATAAAACTCATTTTGTTCCTTGCCATCTACGTCAACAACCCTAACGCTTTCCATAATTACTTCTTTACTTCCCCATCTCTTTTTATTTTCTACAGTTACTTTTTTCTTTTCCTTTTTAACTTTTTCTATTTCTAATTCTCTTTTTTTATCTCCTTCTACCTTTTTCATGTTACAACCAGCAGCCTTTTCACTCATATATTCCATATAATGCGGATCAACAATTCTAGGTTTTCCTTCTTCTTTTATAAGCCCATCATGAATCCATATACTTCTATTGCATATTTGTTCAATCTGTGACATTGAGTGAGAAACAATAACTATTGTTGTTCCATGCGATTTAATTTCTCTTAATTTATTAAAGCACTTCGCTTGAAACGCAGCATCTCCAACCGCTAATATTTCATCAATCAATAATATGTCCGCATCTACATTAATTGCAACCGAAAAAGCTAATCGCATATACATTCCCGATGAATAAGTACGGACAGGATTATCAATAAACTCCTCCAATTCGGAAAATGCTATGATATCATCCAGCCTTGCATCAATCTCTTTTTTCGTTAGTCCAAAAATAGACGCATTTGTATAAATATTATCCCGACCACTCATATCCGGATGAAAGCCCGCCCCAAGTTCAATCAAACTGGAAACACGACCTTTCATTTCAATTGTACCACTATCCGGATACATAATTTTCGTCAAAAGTTTCAATGTCGTACTTTTTCCACATCCATTATGTCCGATCAACCCAACTGCTTCACCCTTTTTCACTTCAAAACTGATGCCATTGAGTACATTACGTTCTTCGTATTTTCTTCGATTTCGAAAAAGTGTCTTTTCTTTTAATGTATGGCCTTTATCCAAATAAACCTTAAATTTTTTTGTAATATTTTTAACTTCAATTGCATTCTCTGGTTTCATTATAATTCCTCTACAAAATGTTTCTGTAACCGTTCAAAAACAATCCAACCAATTATTAAAGCTACGATTCCTATCACGATAGCTGATAACAAATTCTCTAATTCAGGTACTTTCGCATAATACAAAATATCACGATATGCAATAATTACATATGACATAGGGTTAAGTGAAAATACCCAACGTACTTTCTCCGGAACCATATCATAAGAATACATAACAGGTGTAAGAAACTGCCATGCCATAGTAAGAATTCCAAGTACATATTCCAGATCCCGCAAATATACAGTTAATGCACACATGATCATTGTAAGTCCCAATGCCAAAACATATTCTACAATCATTACAATTGGCAGACATAACAATGCCGTCGGTTTCAATGGATACCTAGCAGCAATAAGCACAATAAAAATAACTATAAAACTAAGAAGCATATTAATAAACTGACTTGTCACATATGAAATTGGTAGCACTTCACGTGGAAAATATATCTTTTTTACCATATCCTGCTGTGCCATAATGCAGCTTGCGCCTCCCGCCAAAGATGTGCTGAAGAAAATCCACGGAATAAGTGCAACAAATAAAAACAAGTAGTAATCCTTAATTCCAGCCCTCATTATCGTAGAAAAAACCATCGTATAAACAATCAACTGAAACAACGGATTAAGAAATGTCCATAAAAAACCTAATGCAGATCCTTTATACCGTCCCTTTAAATCCCTTTTCACAAGAGAAACTATCATTTCTCTATATGCATATATTTCCTTTATTCGTTCTATCATGACATACTTCCTTTTAGTTATACTTCATTTGTCTAATAATTTCAATCACTTGCTGTGCAGAGTCTTCCCAGCGAAATTTTTTTGCACGTTCAATTCCCTTTTCACTTAACACCCCTTGCATCTTCTTATTCTCTGCCAAATATAACATCGCCTCTGCAATCTGATCTACATTCATGGGGTCCACCAATATTCCTGCGTCTCCTACCACTTCCGGAAGTGAAGCTACATTTGAAGTAATTACTGGAGCACCACTTGCCATTGCTTCTAATGGTGGCAACCCAAATCCCTCATATAAAGATGGATACACAAAGGCAACTGCACCTCGCATCAATTTTGAAATATCTTCCAAATCTATGTATCCCAAAAATTTCACCTCATTATTTAAGTGTAACTTATTTACTTCCTCAAAAATTTCATCATAAAGCCATCCTTTTTTTCCCGCAAGAACCAATTCTGGAATGTTTTCTCCTTTTCCCTGCATTTTTCCATATGCCTGTATCAATCGTTTTAAATTTTTGCGTGGTTCTATTGTCCCCTGGTAAAAGAAATAATCTTGGGCTAATCCATATTTTTTTTTCACATTTTCTATTTCACTCTGTGTATGATCGCTATGATAGTATTTGGTATCAATGCCTAAAGATATCACATGTATCTTTTCCTCGTTCACTCCCATATATTTAATTATTTCGCTTTTACTAAATTGCGAAATTGTAATAATTCTGTCTGCATTTTGACATGTTCTCTCCAATGCAGCATCCAAAGATACTTTTGTTTCTTTCCGAATGGTCTCCGGGAATGCTTTATATGCCATATCGTGTACAAATGCAACCGTCTTTCCTTTTACCCCTGGTGGAATAATATAGTTAAAAAACAGTGTAATATCTGTCTCATTTCCAAAAAACAGCCAATACGGGATCGGTATTTTATTCCAAATGCGTGCATAAATTCCTCCATGAAACCAAGGAATCTTCTTTATATATATACCATTTTTCTTGTATATATCTACTAAACACTGCCGTTTATGATTTCCTCCCATAGTGAAGCAATTCAATTGAATCTGATCTTGCTTTTGTTTTTTCAAATTACATATAACGTTATGTGCCAGCCAGCCAATACCTGTTTTTTGTTCTTCAAAAAAGACTTGTCCGTCAATTGCAATTTTCACCTAATGCACTCCTATAAACACCCATTAATATTTCTGCAGACTTTTTCCACGTAAACTTTGCAGCTCTCTTTTGTCCTGCTTTTTTCAATTTTTCACGCAATTCTTCATTATCCATCATTTGTTCCATCGCATCAGACAATTCTTCAATATCTTCCGGATCAACCAATATCCCAGCATCACCTACTACTTCTGGAAGTGATGATGTTTTAGAAGTGATAACAGGTGTTCCACACGCCATTGCCTCTAACGGGGGCATTCCAAACCCTTCATAAAGCGATGGAAATACAAACGCCATTGCTCCACTCATAAGTAAAGGACTATCCTTTTGATCTACATACCCAGTAAAAACCACCTGTTCTTTCAAGTGACATGTATCTATCATTTGAAAGATATCATCGTAATACCAGCCTTTTCCTCCTGCAAGTACCAGTTGAGGAACATCTTTGTGTCTATTAACAAGTTTTGCATATGCTTTAATCAGACGTTCCAAATTTTTACGTGGCTCGATTGTTCCAAGATACAAAAAATATTTTTCATTTATATGATACTTTCTTATAGCTTCTTGTATTTGTTCTGTAGGATAGTCGGCGTGAAATTTCTCATGATCCACAGCACATGGAACAACCGTAATCTTCTGTGCATTTACTCTAAGATACTTTATAATCTCTTTTTTACTAAACTCTGAATCGGTAATAATATGATCCGCATGACGACAGGATTTTTTCAAGCTTAATCTCAGCCAATTCCTAGTCTTTCGATTCACAGTCTCCGGATATGCTTTATAGCCCATATCATGAATGATAGTGATCTTTCTCCCCTGAACTCCAGGTGGAACAACAAAATTAAAAAATTGTGTAATATCCACATTTTCTCCAAAGAAAATTCTATGAGGAATCGGAATAAAATTCCATAGCAATCTATAAAGCACATTTGGAAACCATCTGCAATACTTCACTTTACAGCCTGCTTCTTCGTACACACGTAAATTTTGCAACTGTTCCTTGGAATATCCTTTCGAAAAGCATTGAATCACACATTCATTTTCTGGATATTTTGCTAATTCCAGAATTAAATTATGCGCACACCACGCAATTCCGGTTTTATTTCCTTTTAAAAATAATTGTCCATCAAAAGCTATTTTCATATTGCTTTTCCTTCATCCAGCAATTCCTGAAACACCTGCATATGTCTTTCTTTTAATTTCTGAGGTGTATATTCTTTCTGCACCATATCATAAGCCTGTCTTCCATACGTTTCTCGCATAGAATCATTTTCAGTCATCTCGTCCATCGCCTGTGTTAATTCCGATAGATTTCCCGGCTGAACGGTCAGCCCGGTAACCCCATCTATACTAACACACGGCACCCCACTTGGCAACGCAGTATTGATTACTGGTTTTCCAAATGCCATTGCTTCTATTTGCACCAAGGCAAATGCTTCTGCCTTTGATGTGGACGGTAGCACAAGAAAATCACAATTTTCAATGCATTGTAATTTTTCTTCTTCCGAAACCATACCGGTAAAACAAACTTTATTTAATCCAAGTTTTCTCGCTTGCTCATGTAATTCCTGTTCCAACGGACCTCCGCCTACAATAGTCAACGTACAATTTTTGTTCTTCATCTGTGCAAACGCTTTCAGCAACAGATCAAGTCCCTTGTACCACACCAATCTTCCCACAAACAAAATGTTAATAGGCTTATCATTGTCAATTGGAGTTTTTTCCCTCTGATTATAATACTTTTGTCCACGTTTGAGAATTCCATCACTTACGCAAAACGGAATCACCGTGCATTTTTCTTTATAATCACATAAAATATTCGAATGATCTATATTTCCCTGTGCAGACACCAATATCCGATCTGCTTTTTTTAGCGTATGGCGCACAAATACATTATAAATAGGCATTAGTAATTTATATTTATCAAAATCACAATGCCACCACACTACAAGCTTCCCTTTTACAAGTCCAAACAAAACTGCCAGATCGATCATCGGATATGGAAAATGATAAATCGTAATATCGGAATCCTTGGTTCTCCGATATGCTGCCTGAAGAAATCGGATAGAAAACGGTGTAGAGGCGAAATCAAATAACTGGCTACACCGATATACCGGAACTCCCTGATACTTCTCTACCGTCGATTTTCTGCCTCTTTTCGCCTGGCATACAACGATTTCCTGCTTTTCACCTTTCATGGCTGTTGCAATGCTTTCCATTACCGTCGCAATGCCACCGCCATTGTCTGGCCAATATATTTTAAATAATTGTACTATTTTCATATGATTATCCTTATTTTACACTGTCAAGGTTGCAGACAACATCACAATTATACCCCAGTTCCTTCAATAATTCAATGTTCGACATATCTCTGTCGCATTCTGTCTGTACACAGTTTCGGAAGAACTCAAAACATATTTTTTATTTCATTGTAATACTTTTGAACCCTTCTCCATCCCAATACATCAACAGCCCCAACCACAAAAGTCAATATCCAACTAATTAAAGTAATAAACACACCGCCCAAATCATCTGCCCTAACCACACTTCCATTCATCGCGCGCATAAATATCTCATAAAGAAATGGCTGCGCATCTTTAAAAATAAAAATATCAACCCATTCATACAGTATAAATACAGTCATACTCCCCATGATGGCTAACAAAACAATTATCTTTACCATCGCCCAAAACAGATTTTTCCCCTTTTTATCATTTTCCAAGCTAACCACACGCTTCTCAAGGTCATTATCCGTTTTCTCATCTTTATCCTCTACCATCTCTACCTTGTCATCCCCGGTCACCGGAGCAACATTTTCTTCCGATTGCTCTACAACCACCGGACGAAATGGAATAATTTCTTTTTCCGGCTCACATGTCATATAAAAGATATCCGGATACGTTTCTTTTGTATACTGCATAAAGTCATCCTTGGAAACACTGTAAAACGGTCTCCCCTCGTTTTCTACCCGTGCCGGTTCCAGGATTGCCTGACAGTGATAGCATTGATACGAAGCAGCAAATCCATCACATACGAAGACATTCTGACTATGGCATTGTGGACAGCTATAGTGCAGTTCTTTTCGAACCAGATTTTTTGCACACAGAACCTGCAGCATACTTTTGGTATATGTCATTTCCAGATCCAGCCGTTCACTCAGGTCCTGCGTCGTAAACTGTTTACATTGCCTTTGTGTCAACTGCGGCAGGATTTTCATACATTGCCGAACCGCTTCTCTTTCGTTCATACTCTTTATAAAGCCCCCATATCTGCTGGAATTCTTCTTCCGAATAATATTTTCCTTCCAAAATGTGCAGCGTCAGAAACTGATAATTATCAGCTTCATATTTCACTTGTAATACCCCTCGCGCTCTTGGAAAATTGACCGTCAGGGAAATAATTCTTTTCACGATATCCAAAGAATCCCTGATACACATAAACGTCTTGGCATCATAAATACAATCTACACCATTTTCTCCTGTTAAGTTTGCCGACAGATTATCTCTGTCACTGAATCGAATTTTTGATATATATTTTTCATCGCTTGGAAGAAGCGTATTCAATGCATGATCTTCCCGGTAATCATATAATGCGGTCTGTTGAATCAGGCGATATAGTTCTTCCTCTAAATTAATGATTCCATCCGGCATATATAATTTTCCGTCTTTTTGTTCTACATGATGCAACGGAATATTTTGTAACATTGCATCGATAATGCTGCTAAGGCTCTCTCTCTCTTATCATCAATCTCTTTTATATTTGGAAGCCGTTCAAAAAACTGGTTGAACAATTCTTTGCTCATATCATACAATACATTCTGCGGATCAGCCGCTCTATTGTTGTCCAATTCCAGTTCTAAGTTTTTTTCTACGATACTATAGATTTTATCAAGCTGAATCTGCGGACGGCTCTCCTGTATAATTCCATGCTGATTCCATACTTTAACAATCATGCAGCGCTGTTCCAGGTCAATAGTTACCGGAAGATAGGAACACTCCTCCTCGATCTGACCTGCAGAATCTTTTAACATGCAGAACACAAAAATCAGATGCACCCTGATTAAATTTCCATTTCTTCTTTCTTCCTGTATCGCTGCAAGCTTCGTGGAGTCTTCCTTCGGTGGGATCGTCTCTATGATCTGGTTGTACGTCCAATCGGGGATCTGGAATTTGCGCATAAGTCTGCCCCACGAATCCCTGCTCTTTAATCGCAGACAGGTCGAAGCAGTTAATGAATACACGCGCATCAATCGATGATGACCATATAATAATTCTTGAAAGAAAAAATCATTCAGATCCTCAACAGAAATCAATCCGCTTTGACAAAGCTGTTCTAGCAAAACCCGCTGGTCCGAAAAAGACAGCCTCTGCTCATTTGCAATTTTCTGTTCGGTAAGAAATCTATTCAGGCTTGTTGATAATATATTATCGATAAGTTCCTTAACTATATGCATTCTCTTGTCCTCTGTCTTCCGTAACCCCAAATCCAATAAATATTATTTTTATTATATCACGAACCTTTATCTTACTCAATGTAAAAAACCAGTCAGACTTATCATCCAACCGGTTTTATCACTTCTACCGAAACTATGGCTCCATATTTTTTAATAATGCATTAATATTCTGCGTATATAAGTTTTCACATAATTTCAAAATTTCTATTTCAATCTGCTCATCGCTGATTGAAACTCCCCTCTCGGATCAGCAATTAATATCTCCAATTCATGAGACGTTCTCCAGCAATTTACAGCTTCTACAACGTCAAGCATGATCTCCAATGCCTCACGCAGCTCATCCACTGTCACAATAACAAAATTATCCTCCGGATATCTTGCATCATAATAATAGTCTTTGAGTAATGCCAGATCCTTCCTCTCTAATTGCAAGGAAGTATCCACCCTTTTAATCTCATCGTATAAGGCACGCAAATTATGGGATGTCATTAGTTTTTCAATTCCAGTACAAACCAGTTCTGCCACAGAGTTCAACATTTTTTCTGCAATTTGCTGTGCCGAAGCTGCAGCCGGATTGCAGTATACCGGTGACACTGCATCCCTTAAATACCAGAATTCATTGCACGCAATAGAATAATAAGAATTTGCCTTTATCATATTTTCAACTCCTTATAATCTCTTCTTAACTGTTGTGTAAACTTTGAATTATCATGTTCGAAATACTGCGGTGTTACAAAAACCACATCCGCATGCAACATCTCGAGTTCTTCCCGCAAGGCTCCCATCATCCATCTTTCCGGTTTTTCCGGAACTATGATGCAAAAGTCGATATCACTGCTGGCCTTATAATCATTTCTCGCGTAGCTTCCAAAAATCCAAAAACTCTGATATTTGATACTCGAATTTTTAATAATATCTACGCACTTGTTCAACCGGTCTTTAAAATCATTTTCAACAACAGGTGACACGTACGGCATCCCTAAACCTCCACTCTTTCTATTAATCTGTCCTATCACAGTTTCTACAGATTCTACCATTTTTTATTCTTCATGATATCTTCTATCAATTATAAGTTATGCAATTACCCGGGACACAAATTGGCGATTTTTCCCATTCTGATGCTCAAATTGAAATTCGAATTCCAATGTAACTTCCGAACTGTTCACCATATTATTTTCCCCTTCAAAATATACATAACCATCAAGAGAAACATCAGCTTCCAATATGCCTCTCACAATCGTACATGTATCATCCTCTTCCTGTTCTACCCGGACAACTTTGACATTTTCTATTTGATCCAATTCTGCATAGTCAACATATGTCTCAAACGCTTCATCCAAGTCCTGACCTTCCATGTTCATAACAGAATCGTCAATTTCATTATACAAGTCATCCCAAAATTCGTTTTCAATGATTGTAGCGACCAGATTTCTATCATATTTCACGTATATCAGTCTCCCTGTTATATACTTCGGTATCCATGTAATCTTCCAGAATTGTATTGACATCCCAGCCGTTCATCGGCTCCATCGGTTCTGCCAAAACCAGATGCGTTTCTGCATCTTCATGCAAACGTATTACCTGTATATTTTCATCCACAGACTCCAGCACTTTCGGAGCATGTGTGGAAACAATAAACTGAATATTTGGAAAAGTATTCTGTAAAGCCGGAAAAATCTTCTCCTGCCACTTCGGATGCAGATGCAGATCAATTTCATCAATCAGCACAATGCCATCCCCTTCCAGCGGATTCTCCCTCTTCGGATTTGCAATTGCCAGCCTCCGGCTCAGATCGCCTACCAGTGCGATTACACTTTTTTCTCCTTCTGACAATTGATAAAATGCCAATTCCAATTCTTTTTTGATGACAATAAGTTCCGCATCTTCTTCTGTTACTTTCACACGAATTTCCGAAAATCCATCTCCCAATGCGTTTAATATGGCTTTTTTTACTGCATGTAACTGTGGATCTTCTGCATTCGGTGTTTCCACTCGTATACTGTTTTCATATTCCTGTCTTCCCCGGAACCATTCAAAAAATAACCGGAAATTGATCACTCCTCCAAATGCAGAATCTCTCCACGCATCCAGCTTCCCTGCTGCTCCTGTATAACGCCTTCTCAATTTACGTGTTTTTTCATTATAGCGGTCAACTCCATAAAACACATAAACAGGAATATTTTCATTATTTAAAGTAAACTCTTTCTGTGGTGTTTCCGTGTCATCGTTTTCATACTCTTCTTCTGTTTCCAAATAATCTCCCAGATACTGTTTTCGAATATATTCCGAAACTCTCTTCAGTTCTTTGGAATTATGCAGATTTTTCCCCTGAATCCTTTTTCGGTAATAGTGAAAATTATTTCCCTGGTCTTCAAGAAACAACGTTATTTTTGCTTCTTCTTCTCCAACTTTTACATCTTTTTCTCCTAAAAGAGAGGCTGTTATCTGTTCATCCTGTGCGGCTTCCTGCATAATTCTGGAAAAGAGAAGATTGCAGACATCCAGTATTGACGATTTTCCCATTCCGTTTACTCCATAAAAAATGGCATCTTTTCCGTTTAATACTATTTCTGTATCTGAAAAACCTCTGAAATTGTGCACTTGCAGTTTGTCTATTCTCACGCTTTTCTATCTCCTAAACCTTCGAATGCATACCATTAAGCTATTTATCATCTTTTCAGTAGTATCATACTTTAATTCTTTTATTTATGCAAGATTTTCCCATTCCAGCTCTTATCCTTCCGTCCTTCTTACCGACTCTTTCCAGTCACACACACGATATTCTTCCTTATATTCACTCATCTGCATATCGTACACACTGTCACCAAACGCTTTGCCCGTCAGGGTGCCAATTTTTCCCGGAATCTTTTTCATCAGCCGGATGATCCAGCCAGTCGCTGGAACCATCACAAGCCGGTGTCCTTTTACCACAGCGATCATCTGCACCAGATCCGAAGTATTGATATACTGCTCGTTCTGTGGGAAAAACACTCCGGTCTCTTCGTTGTCGATCATCCGTTTGACAAACTGTGCCAGATTTTCTATATAAAGCATGGAACGCTGATTATGTACAATCGGAAATAGCGGAAGTTTTCCTGCCAGTTTTGCAAGCTGTGGATAGTTTCCCTTTGATCCCTTTCCGTAAATCATCGGTGGGCGCAATACAACAACCTTAAAACGTTCATCTGCCAGTGCCTGTATTTTCTGATCCGCCTGCCATTTGCTGTCTCCATAGAAATTCAATGGTTTGGGAATTGTATTTTTTGTAATTTTCTTTTCTTTACATCCGCTGTATACAATCATGGAAGACATAAAGAGAAACTGCTGCACGCCTTCCTTTTTGGCTTTTTCGGCTGTCTTTACTGCCAGATCTGTATTCACGCGGTAATACTGCTTCTTTTCTTCTTCCGTCACCTGTCCCACATCTGCATGTGCGATTCCCGCCACATGATAAACCACATCATATGTAGAAAAATCGTGTGTCCGCCATGTTTGGGTTCTCATATCCAGCGTGTCAACCTGGTAGTACTCCGGCCATTGTCTCAGCCATGCCTCCACGGAAGTTCCCACATAACTGCCGCTTCCGGTGATCAGAATCTTCTTTTTTCTCCTGCCCTTTTCACGTTCTTCTGTGTCTTTTGCAATGGTTTCCTTTTTTGCGCTGCTCTGTGTTGTTTCGCTTTTGTGTGCTTCTGTCTCTTCTTCCTCTTTGTTCAGTTCGCCGGTTCCACCTTCAACCACGCCATCGTGCATGAGCACGGATCCAATTGTGCCAAGAAAACATTTCAAATCCATCCAAGGTCCCAGATGTTTGACATATTCGCCATCCAGTCTTGCTTTGTCCGGAATCTCCAGTTCATCTCTGCCATTGATCTGCGCCCACCCGGTCAGCCCCGGTGTCACATCATTGGCACCATACTTCTCACGCTCTGCTACCAGATCATCCTGATTCCACAGTGCCGGCCGCGGTCCTACGATACTCATTTCTCCTTTGAAGATATTAAAAATCTGCGGAAGTTCATCCAGACTGGTTTTGCGCAGGAATTTTCCTACCTTTGTGATGTACTGCTCCGGATTCTCCAGCATATGTGTCGGCACATCCTTCGGTGTGTCAATCCGCATGGTACGGAATTTGTAAATCTGGAAGAAACTCCGGTGGATGCCGACACGCTTCTGCTTAAATAATATCGGTCCCGGTGTATCCAGTTTGATCGCAATACATAAAAAAAGAAGGAGTGGTGATAAGATCACGATCGCCATCCCACTTAATATGATATCAATTCCTCTTTTGATGTAATGGTATCCTTTCATGGCTGACTTGCTCCTTCCTGATTTTCCTTATTTTCATAAATTTACATATGTTATATCATACTCTATTTTAGTGCATATTGCAATGACTGTGATTATTACTTCCACTCCTGTTTTTCGTATAAATGACATGACTACTCTTGTTTCACGTCATTAACAATCTCATGCTACAATTCACTATCCGTCTCCATTACCTAAAAAAGTTGAAGGATAATAAAGAGTTATTCGTCAAATAAAATACTTAATATGGAGATAAAAACATGAATAAATTTTACAATGAATTAAAACAATTATATAAAAAGTTTGAAAAGTTTAATGAAGAAAAAGTGCCTTTATGTGCTGCAGAAACATATATTTCCGATTTTGTTCGCCAAGGGTTATCATCTGACTTTGAAGGTAAATATATCCAAGGCTACAAAAATAGAATTATCGAAAAAGATAATATTGGAAGTAACTACATTTATGAATTATTGAGTTTGACAGAAAAAATTTGTAATGATCTCTATCACGCAAAATATGTTGATTCACGTACCCTAAGTGGAATGAATTGCATGGCAATACTTATTATGGCTATTGTAGATAAATCTTCTACTGTTTTAATTACAACAAAAGAGTGTGGGGGACATCCATCCCTTGCAAACATTTTAGACAATTTAGGAATAAGATATTTACCGATTCCATATGATTTCGAAAAGTTTGAAATAAATTATTCGGAATTAAATAAAATCCTTCTTGAACAGAATATTAGCTTTGTTATATTCTGTCAATCTGATATTATATCTCAGCCTGATTTTAGTAAAATAAATTTACCATTTTCAACAGGATTAATCTATGATGCTTCTCAAACGCTAGGTTTGATTGCAGCTAATCTATTAGATAATCCATTATGTCACTTCAACAATTCTCTATTAATTGGTGGAACTCATAAAACTCTTCCCGGACCAACATGCGGAATTATTATGACAAACAATGACGATTATATTAAAAAAATTGATTTTATAATCTCTCCTACTCTTTTGCGCAATATTCAGCCCAACAATATCGCTGCTTTATGTTTGGCATTAATTGAGCAGGCTGAAGTTGGTGTAAAATATCAAAAAGCAATTGTTACAAATGCAAATATATTAGGTCATAAGCTTACATCATATGGTATAGATGTTGTCAAATTAAATAACGAATTATTTACTAAAACACATCAATTATTTGTTTGCTTTGATGAACACACTACAAATTTAATATACGAAAGAGCTATAAAATATAACATTACATTAAATAAAAGAATTTCAAAGTTATATACTGGTATTCGAATCGGTGTACAAGAAATTACCAGGTATAATTATTCTGAATCGGACTTGGATAATATAGCTAAATTAATATACTTACTTTCATGCAATGAGGAGAAAGAAGATACTATACATAATATATGTACCGATCTTTCACATAAGAAAAAACCCTATTTTATTTTAGATGATATTTTTATGGTATAAAAAATACAAACTTATCAAAATAACATATTATGGTTTGTTTTATTTCATTGTCTTTACAAGTATTTAACTGATCTAATTTCATGAGTATTTTTTTGTTATAATCCATTTTACGTTTAGCACATATTTTTTTTAGTTCGTCTAGTGAATAAGTTATTTCAAATTCGTGTTTTGCATTGTACACCGTATTAAGATATACCAACATTGTATATGCCATAGAATAGACATCTATATCATTATTAAATCTATATGCATTTAAACAGCGTTGATAATATTCACACGCCTGACTATATTTTTGTTCATGGCGAAAAATTTCAGCTTTAATATAATAACAATTATTTAAAAAACGGCTATCTTGCTTTTCATATATAGAAATGGCTTGATCTATAAATCTGTGCGCAACATTAAATTTTTTGTGATATATACACACCACCGCTTTATATGTATCGTAACTATCTTTTTGCGAAGTTATATATTTTGTTGATACTTTTTCTATGTCATGAATATTTTTTTCCGCTGCACGAAGATAATGTTCATTCTCAGTAACAGAATATTCTAGCAAATTTAAACTTAGACATTTTTGACTTTTTATATCGTTGTTTAACACTTGAGCTTCGGCAATTGCCTGTTCAAAATTTCCAAGATGCTTTTGAATATGAGATATTTTTTCAATAATTTCTTGCATCTTACTATCGTCATTTAAATTATTCAATCTTAGTAATTCAAACTGGTTTAATGCTTCTTCATATTCATTTTGTAAATGCAGTAAATCTGCTTTTATAAATTTTAATCTAAAAAAGGTTTCAGGGTCTTTATCTATTAAATTTTTTTCGTTTGAAGTCATTCTTTCTATAATTTGTTGAGCAGATTGATAATCTCCCTCCCTCAGATATTGTTCAATATCATAAATAATTTCTGAATTGTTACAAAATGTTTCATAAGATTGTTGGGTATCCAAAATAGAGACTACTTTAGAAATATTTCCATTAGAATACTTGATAATTCTTTGTAAAATTAATTCATTTAAATCTCTTTTGAATTTCCTGTTATAGTATTCTTTTATTTCTTTTTCACCGAATTTATTAAGTTTAATTTCTTTATTATTAGGATCTGATAATTTACTGTTGTCTTTTTGACAGAAAATCACAATTGTCTTTTCATTAAACTTATCCGTTGATAATATAGGACAATTATCAATAAAAACAATATTCTTCTTTCTAATAACATATGGAAGTTCATTTATATTAAAAACATTCTTAGATTCACCATAATTAATTAGATACACATATCCAATTTTTCTTTTTATTTTCAAGTACATTCGATAGTGATCCCGGTCTAATTCTGATTTTGCAATTGACTTGCAATCTAATAATTGTCTTATTTTTAACAAAAGTTCTGTTTTTCCAGAACCTTCTTCTTCACTACAAACAATGGGGATAATTTGATCCTTACACTTTAAATATAGTATGTTATATAAGTGTTCAATAACTGTATTTATAGTTGCTTTTCGATCTGTAAAAAAATAAGTAGGCATACTGTAGTCCGAAGCATTTATTTTAATAAAAATATTAACAATATATCCTATTGCGGTGTAAATAAAACTAATAATTTGACATATAACACCAATAATAACTATCTCATTTTGACATACACTTTCTATAACTATTCCAGTTATATACATACAAATAAAAAATATGTTAATTCCTATAAGTGTGTTTTTGCTTAAGCGTGCTTTCATTATGTATACCTCATATAATTACGAATAACTCTTTATTATCTATCATACTCTTTTTATTTATCATAAATTATATCATATATTTCCCGAAATTATAACAAAATTCCTTATTTTAATCCATTTTTCTTATTTAAACGGCAATTTATTGTTTAATCTCACCGTTTTCCCATCAAAACATCACCTTTCGACATCCACATTCTGTATTTCCCCGAAGTCTATCCCATACCCTTTCCCACCCATACTGATACAGGAAACACCACAGTTCTATCCATGTAATTGTTACATATTGTACAATTTTTTCAAATTTTGCCTTATCCAACAAAATCTCCCCCATTTCATGTACCATATACTCCTAAACAAAACTTCATATACAAAGGAGACCACCCATGAATAATTTACAGACACACATCAACAACTATCTGGAACACTGCCGTCACCAAAAACGTCTGGATTCCAAGACTCTGAAAGCATATCGCATCGACCTTCAGCAATTTTATGCCATTTTTTCATGCAGGGATGTTTCTGATATTACACCGGATCTGTTGGAAAATTATATTGGCAGTCTGCACCAGAAGTACAAACCCAAAACCGTAAAAAGAAAGATTGCCTCGGTCAAAGCTCTTTTTCACTACCTGGAATATAAAGAAATCATCGCCCGGAATCCTTTCAACAAGGTGCAGATCAAATTCCGCGAACCTGTGATTTTGCCGAAAACCATTCCATTGCACACGATCGAAATTTTCTTATCTACGATCTATGAGCAGCGCACCGTCGCCAAAACGGATTATCAGAGAAAAAACGCTTTGCGGGATGCCGCTGTCATAGAACTTTTATTTGCAACCGGAATACGGATTTCCGAATTATGCGCTCTGCGTATCTGTGACATCGATTTGTACGATGGATCAGTCCTGATCTACGGAAAAGGTTCCAAAGAACGAATTGTTCAGATCGGAAACCACGAGGTCATACAGATTCTGTCGGAATACCGCAATGAATTTCTTCCCCAGATGGAAACCTGCCAGCATTTCTTTGCGACGCTAAACGGAACGGCATTATCCGATCAGTCGGTACGGCGGATGATCAACAAATATGCTTCTCTTGCTGCAATTGAACAGCATATTACACCGCATATGTTCCGGCATACATTTGCCACCAGCCTTTTAGAAGCGGACGTTGATATCCGCTATATACAGGAAATGCTTGGCCACAGCTCTATTCATATCACGGAAATCTATACGCATGTTGCCATGTCAAAGCAGCGTGCCATCCTCACTACCAGACATCCCCGCAATACGTTTCATCTGTAAAAAGCAAAACAGCAATTCACGTGCCATGCACGGAATTGCTGTCATTGATAGCCGTTCTATTATTACCTATTTATTCTCCCCCGCCAGTTCCGGGTGATACGTCGGCACAATTTTTTTGACACACTCCCGGATGTCTTCCGGTTCTGTCACAACGTACTCTTTTAATTCTTCCAACTGCTGCATGAATTTTTCTTCATCCAGCTCAATCGGTTTACCGATATGAATCAGATTGTTTGCGGTATCCTGCATCCCTTCTTCATCCATCAGCATCTCTTCATAAAGTTTTTCTCCTGGGCGAAGTCCTGTGAAAATGATATGGATATCCTCATCCGGCTTGTGACCAGAAAGAAGAATCAGGTTTTTTGCCAGATCCAGAATCTTGACCGGCTCTCCCATATCCAGAACAAAAATTTCTCCACCTTTGGCATAGGTGCCCGCCTGCAGCACCAGAGATACCGCTTCCGGAATTGTCATAAAATACCGCACGATATCCGGATGTGTAACCGTGACCGGACCTCCACGCTCAATCTGTTTTTTGAACAGTGGAATCACACTTCCGTTACTGCCAAGCACATTTCCAAAACGCACGGCTACGAAATCTGTCTTCGATCTGCGGTTATAGGTCTGAATGATCATCTCACAGATGCGCTTGCTGGCACCCATGATATTGGTTGGATTGACTGCCTTATCCGTGGAAATCATCACAAATTTCTTCACACCGTACCGATCTGCCGCCTGTACAATCTTCCACGTGCCAAGCACGTTATTCTTAATTGCCTCGTTCGGACTCTCTTCCATGAGAGGCACATGTTTATGTGCCGCTGCATGATAGATAATCTCCGGCTTGTAATGTTCAAAAATCCAGTTCATACGATTCGTATTCCGCACGGATGCAATCAGCACAACAAGATCCAGCTCCGGAAACCGGACTTTCAGTTCGTTTTGCACATCATAGGTCGTATTCTCGTAAATATCCACAATAATCAACTGTTTTGGCTTGTGTGCGGCAATCTGCCTGCACAATTCGCTTCCGATAGAGCCGCCGCCCCCTGTAACCATTATGATTTTTCCAGAAACATAATCCATGATGGACTGCAGATCAACCGTCACCGGATCCCGCCCAAGAAGATCATTGACATCTACATCTTTTAATTTGCTGACGCTGACATCGCCGTTTACAAGCTGGTAAATGCCGGGCAGACGTTTCAATGTGCATCCGGTTTCTTTGCAGATATCAAGAATCCCCTTGATCTGTTTCTGTGTGGCCGATGGCATGGCAATGATGATCTCATGCACATGCAGTTCTTCGACTTTTTCCAGAATATCGCTCCGATCTCCTACGACTTTCGCTCCATGAATATAATTGCCGATCTTGTTCCGGTCATCATCAATCACACCAACAACCTTCTTTTTCACATAGCGGCTGTTGTTGATTTCTTTGATGATCTGGTTTCCTGCATCCCCTGCTCCGATCACAAGTACATTCCGTCTGTACACACCGGCTCTGCGCATATTGCGAAGCACACGCAGTCCGCGGTAAGAATATCTGCATCCCATGACAAATACAAACAGAAACAATCCATACAGAATGTAAAAGCTTCTTGGCACCGGGTACATATCCCCCCAGTTCCGAAGCAATATCAGCACTGTCACAACAACGGTATCCAGAATACATGCTGAAACCACATACATCATTTCCAGTGCTCCCGCATAGCTCCAGAGACTGGAATACAGCCGGAGCATCCAGAAAATGATCAGTGTAACAATGATCATAAAAGGAAGTGCTCTCCACACTTCATCCATATATTGAAACGGTACGCTTTTGATATTCAGATCAAACCGAATCAATAACGCAACTATGCTTGCAGCAAACACTGCAAGCACGTCGTAGCACATCAGAAAAATCCGTCTGATCAGTAATTGTTTATCTTGAATGATTTTTTTCATAATTTCAATCTGTTATTTTTGATTCTTTCTCTGTTTTCTCGATTGTTTTTTCGATGATTTCTTCCTGACTGAGGATTCTGTCACTCCAGCCCCTTGAGTATTCTGTACCATCTGCGCGGTATCTGCTTTTGCACTCTCTGCTGCTCTTGAAATACTCTGTTTTACGGCAGTATCACTTTCCGCAGAAACCGTTTCTTTAACAACAAAGAGATTTTCTTTCTTTACGAGCATCCGGTTCACTGCAAGCCCCAGACCAAGCATACCCCAGAATACCGGAGCGGTACATACATTGGAATCATTTGCAATACCTGCAATCATATACACCAGCACTGCCGCAAATAATCCAAATCCAACCCAGCTGATACTCTCGTGCAGATCCACTCTGCGGTAAATTCGTACCGACTGTACCAGATACCAAAACAAAAATACCAGAAGTGCCAGAGTACCGAGTAATCCGGTTTCTACCCACTGCTGCAGATACCAGCTATGGGCTTTTACGTCATAGCTGTTTGCGCCGTAGACATAGTTCTGACTGATATAATCATTCTGTGGCACTTCAAACATGTAAGTATTTGCCCCGCTCCCCATAAAAGCATGCCTTCCTAGAAGCGGAATTGTTTTATTCCAGATATGTCCTCGATTACTCATTGCATCATCCCGAAACAGATGTGACTGCTTCAGCTGTGGATATTTGATTAATTTTCCAGCCGAATTCAGATATTCATAGCCATCCGTATCCGTTTTTGAAAAATCCCATTCAATGCCGTCTATAATCATCTTTACTCCTGCTGTATTATCGGTAAACATGATTGGCTGAATCTGCACATTGGAAAATCTTTCATCATTAAGACTTAAGATATGATTTTCCTGATCTACCTCTGTTGTCTGAATCTCCTGACCATCTGCATCTTTGCATACCACGGTGATTACACCGTCGCTCCCCAGATCATAGGACACATACAGAGGATTATTCCAGATATCAAGTTCCACATCATCTGTGTTGGTTTTGATATCATTTAAAGAGAACTGATCTTTCATATGATAGGTTCCAACAACCGTCTTTTTAAGAGTTTGACCGATGCCTGTCGTATTTGCCAGCACTCCTGCTGCAATCACTCCAATGACAACTACAACAATCCCGGCTGCAAATAATTTTTTCTTCCGGCTGAGCAAAACCAATGCGAGAATCACCGCTCCAATTGCCAGTGCAATAAATCCGGAAGAACTTCTGCTTCCAACCAGTGCTACAATGCAACAAATCTCTGTGACTGCGATTACAAGACGATGCCACATCTTTTTTGCCCCAATAAACAGGCAGATCAGCAGTGGAATTAACATACCAAAATAAAATGACAAAAAGTTTGGATTGTAAAGTGTCGTATACGCAGTCTTATCTGCGAAATTAAAGGAAATCTTATCTAACTGGTTCCACCAGCTTGTGTCCGTCATCAGATGTTTGCCCAGAGATGTCTTAAAATAATCCAATCCAAAGACCTGGAAAAATCCAATCAGAGTAACAATTGCGATTCCAATGCCGGACCAGCGCAGGATTACCTCTATCTGTTTTTCTTCCTGTACATAATTATAGACATAATAACACAGTATCATATAGACAAATACAACCCATACAGGCTCAAAAAGTTCATATGTACCATGTGCCACCCAGTATTTGTGACTGGAAAACAGGGCAGACATTGCAACAAACAATGCATACACCATCAGAAAATAAAAGGAATTTTCAAATGCAAACTCCTTTTTATTCAAATACCGGATCAGTAAAATTGCGAGCATTACAACTCCCACAAGGATGATCGCAATCATCTTCCATGCAAAAAAGAAGTCCGTCTGTTTTGCGGCGCTCTCCGGATACCAGTCAAACTGTGCCAGATTTGTGTCATAAACAAAAGAATGCACAATGATTGGAATCAATCCGATCAACAAGATAACGGGAATCAATATCTTATTTGCTTTTAACGTGTTTTTGTTTCCATTCGTATTCAAGATTATTTTCTCCTTAACGTTTCATTGCCTATAATCATACCCCAAATTTCGTTTTTTTTCAATCATTCCGGCATGTCGATTTTATTTTTCTTTTTATATAGGTAAAAACACTTTTTTGTTACTTGTGTGTTACTTAAAAATTTAACAAATAAATGTGTATGATTGACACGATAATATAAATTTTTACACACGAAAGGAAGAAAAATGAGATTACCAAACGGATACGGTGGAGTCGTAAAACTCTCCGGCAACAGAAGAAGACCCTATGCAGCACGCATCACTACGGGCTGGCACATCAACGACATCACGGGAAAGCGCATCCAGCACTACCAGATTCTAGGGTACGCTCCTACCCGGTCAGAAGCTCTGCAGATTCTGGCACGTTACAACAATTATCCCATCGATGGGGAAACGCTGAAATTAACCTTCCGGGAAATTTATCTCCGATGGTCCGAAGAAAAGTTTCCTACCATCTCCCACTCCAACATCAAAGGCTATCGGGCAGCATTTGCCACTTGTGAAAACATTGCTGATATGCCATTTCACAATTTGAGACTCAATGATTTACAGCAGGTGATTGATCACTGTGGCAAAAACTATCCTACCCTGAAAAAAATCCGTGTTCTTTTTAACCAGCTCTATTCTTATGCCATGAAGCACGAAATTGTCTCAAAAGATTATTCTGCCTATGTAAATATTTCGAAATACAAAGACCGGAATCCTAATAAAAACATACGAAGCTGTTTTTCCACTTCTGAGATTACTCTCCTGTGGAAACACAAAAACGATCCCTATTGCCAGACAGTCCTCATGCTGATATACAATGGGGTCCGTGTCTCAGAGCTTTTGGATCTGAAAAAAGAAAATGTTCATCTGTCCGAACAATATTTTGATGTCATTGACAGCAAAACCGAAAACGGCATTCGAAAAGTTCCGATTGCTGACAAAGTACTCCCCTTTTACCAGCGCTGGCTTCATGACTGTTCCGATTGTGAATATCTCATCCATACTCTGGACAGCCAGCATTTTACCTATTATATGTATTACCACAATGTTTTCCAGCCTCTGATGTTTCGTCTGCACATCGATCATACACCTCACTGCTGCCGGCACACCACGATTTCCCTGCTCGCCGAAGCACATGTCGATCAGACGACCATCAAAAAAATTGTCGGTCATTCCGGCGCTATGTCCCTGACGGAACGGATTTACACGCATCTGGATGTGCCTGCGCTGGTCGAAGCCATTAATCAGATTTAATCGCTTCTTGTATGTTGCTTGCGTGTTACTTGTAGAAGTGATTTTGCCCCAAACTCTGTTTACAAATCCGGTATTTCCAACACTTCTGTGGAAAATACCATGCGTATTTCCGGTTAAGGTAACTTACAAGACTTCTACAAAGAA
>ERZ773170.432-NODE-432-length-42981-cov-74.797861_pt1 | contig 42981 bp, 25 predicted proteins | sample MGYA00581002_ERZ773170 | MGnify/ENA primary metagenome ERZ773170 (study PRJEB29015, sample SAMEA2737811) | human gut metagenome | biome: human gut; feature: human-associated habitat; material: faeces | place: China | collected 2012 ... | reverse complement strand
TACAATCCTTTTTCCATTTCTTGTTCGTTTTATATCGGTTATTTCTAACTATTTTATTATTGATATGCTTGCTCATGAACTCCCGCTACGGCTCTTCCGCTAGGGTCGTTCTGGTTCTTGAAAGAGGCATCCCACGCCAGGGCTTCGGCTGTAGAGCAGGCTACACTTGGCACGCTAGGCACACTCTTGGCAGCGCTGTCGCTTGGGAAATGCTCGGCGAAGATAGAGCGATAATAGTACTCCTCCTTGTTCTGTGGAGGATTGATAGGGAATCGCTCGGCAGCATGCGCCATCTGCTCGTCGCTGACGGCTGATGCGGTAATCTGCTTCAGGGTATCAATCCATGAATAGCCCACTCCATCGGAGAACTGCTCCTTCTGTCGCCATGCCACTTCTTCTGGAAGCAGATCGGCGAATGCCTCACGAACCACCTTCTTCTCGATGGTCTTATCCGGACACATCTTCAGCACAGGGTTCATACCCATCGCTACATCCAAGAACTCCTTGTCGAGGAAAGGAACACGCCCCTCGATGCCCCAGGCAGCCAGACTCTTGTTGGCTCTCAGGCAATCGTAGAGATAGAGCTTGCCGAGCTTGCGCACGGTTTCCTCATGGAAAGCTTTGGCATCAGGTGCCTTGTGGAAGTAGAGATAACCTCCGAATACCTCGTCGGCACCCTCGCCCGAAAGCACCATCTTGATACCCATGCTGCGGATGATTCTCGCCAGGAGATACATCGGGGTAGAGGCACGCACGGTGGTAACATCGTAGGTCTCGATGAAATAGATGACATCACGGATGGCATCCAGACCTTCCTGGATGGTGTAGTTGATTTCATGATGCACGGTTCCGATGTGATCGGCCACCAGTCGTGCCTTTGCCAAATCAGGCGCCCCCTTCAAACCTACGGCAAAGGAGTGAAGTCGAGGCCAGTATGCCTTGGTTTCGCCACCGTTCTCCACACGAGTAGAAGAATATTTCTCGGCTACGGCAGAGATGACGGAAGAATCGAGACCACCGCTGAGGAGAACACCATAAGGTACATCACTCATCAACTGGCGCTTTACAGAAGTCTCCAGGGCATCGTGAATCTCCTTCACGGCAGCCTCTTCCTGAGGTTCCGCAGCCTTCAACTGTTCTGCAGCATTCTGCTTATCATCAATCTGATACTTCTTCTGCATGGCAGCATACTCAAACCAGTCGCGGGTATAGTAGCGCTTCATGCCAGGATTCTTGCTGTAATAATAATGACCCGGGAGGAATGGCTCGTAGTGGTCGCACTGACCCTCGAGCGCCTTCAACTCGCTTGCCACCAATACTTTTCCATCTTTATCATAACCAATATAAAGAGGAATTACACCGATAGGGTCACGGGCGACGAGGAACTCATCACGCTCGGCATCGTAAAGAGCGAAGGCAAAGATGCCGTTCAGTTCTTCGAGCATCTGGGTGATACGGGCGTGAAGGGCATCCTCACCTTTATATATAAGGGTATCAAAGTCGGAATCTTCTCGCATCTCACGATAGAGAGAAAGAATCACCTCACAATCGGAACCCGTCTGATACTGGTATTTATCGGCAAAGCGGGCACGGATATTCTGATGATTATAAATCTCACCGTTTACGGCAAGCACCTGTTTCTTATCGGGTGCAAACAAAGGTTGGCGACCACTTTCCGGGTCAACAATGCTCAGGCGCTCATGTGCCAGGATAGCAGAACCACCACAGTAGATTCCGCTCCAGTCTGGTCCACGATGGCGAATCTTCTGGCTCATACGAAGCGCTTGCTGTCGCAATTCAGGAGTCTGCTCCTGAATATTGAAGATAGATACGATTCCACACATAATATCTTTTCCTTTCTTTTACGGTTATTTTTATCTCTTTTTACCTAAAACAAATAACATTTTGTTATGTTTCGTCTGCAAAATTACCACTTTTTGTCAATATACAAAAGATTTTCATTACCTTTTGTCTTAAGAAAAGGAGAGTAATTACATATCAGTACGTATTAATACGTTTAAACTTTCATTTTGAAAGCACAAGCAACATTATTTATTTCAAAATAACACACAGAAAGAAAAACAAGATAAAAGGATACATTTACTTTTATTTTGGGATTACAAATCACCCATCAATACAATGAAAGTTTAGTTAAAAAATATATAGAATAGTGCCGCTTTTCCCATTTTTTTAGTATCTTTGCAACATTATTGTGTTTTATTACAAATAACCTAATTTATTCAATTATTCCGTAGATGTTACTATAGCATTATGAGAAAGAAACTTATAAATCTTTTAATGATGACCTGCGTGCTAGCCGGCGGCTACTCTCAGGTATCGCTTGCTCAACAGACTAAGTCGGGCAAGCTAACCCAGTTTGTCAACCCCCGAATCGGAACAGGTGGACATGGACACGTTTTCCTCGGAGCCAACGTTCCGTTCGGATATGTCCAGCTAGGTCCTACAGAACCATCCCGCGGATGGGACTGGTGCTCCGGCTATCATCATTCTGACTCCATCCTCATCGGTTTCGGACACCAGCACCTGAGCGGTACTGGTATCGGTGACTTGGGTGACGTGGCTTTCCTGCCCGTAGTAGATGGCAACCAAAAAGAAATCAAGTTCAGTCACGACAACGAGAATGTGCGTCCTGGATACTATGCAGTCAAACTGCAACAGCCTAATGTATGGGTAGAGCTGACCGCTACCCAGCGTGCCGGCTTCCAGCGCTATACCTTCGGTGCCGATGCACAGCAGGCACAGTTGGTACTCGACCTGAAACAGGGTATCGGTTGGGATGCAGCCAAAGACTTCAATGTAGATAACACCACAGCTACCACCGTGGCTGGTCACCGTTTCTCAAAGGGATGGGCGAACGACCAAAAGGCATTCTTCTTCGCAGAATTCTCCCAGCCTGTTACCGTGAAGCCACTGGGCGCCGGCAGATGGCTGATTACCGCTGCTGATGTCACCAAGCCATTGTTGGTAAAGACCGGTTTGTCGGCTGTGAGTGCAGAGAATGCCAAGCTGAACCTGGAGAAAGAGATTCCGGGCTGGGATTTCCGTCAGGTAGTAGCTGATGCAGATGCTGCCTGGAACAAGGAATTGGCTAAGGTGAACATCGAGACCAGCGATTCTACCTCCCGCCGCATCTTCTACACAGCCATGTATCATACCATGACCGCTCCATCTGTCTTCTCAGATGTCAATGGTCAGTATCGCGGTGCCGACGGCAAGGTCTATGACGGTAACTTCACCAATTATACCACCTTGTCACTCTGGGACACCTATCGTGCAGCTCATCCATTGATGACCATGATCCATACCGACATGTTGCCAGATATGGCTAGCACCTTCATCAATATCTATCGCCAGCAGGGCAAGTTGCCAGTATGGCATCTGATGGGTAACGAAACCAACTGTATGGTGGGCAACCCTGGCATTCCTGTTCTTGCCGATATGGTACTGAAGGGCTATGTGAAGGATAAGGAAGGAGCCTACGAGGCTATGAAGAAGTCGGCTATGCTCGATGAGCGTGGTTTGGGATTGCTCAAGAAGTATGGTTATCTGCCATACGACAAGGAGCCTACCAAGGAAACCGTAGCCAAGGGTCTGGAATACGCGCTGGCTGATGCCTGTGTAGCAAAGGTGGCTCGCATGCTGGGCAAGAAGGAAGATGCCAAGTATTTCGAGAACAGATCAAAGGCTTACAGCAAGTACTTCGACAAGGAGACCGGCTTTATGCGCGGTCTGGGTTCCGACGGCAAGTTCCGTGTTCCTTTCAACCCATTCTCTGCAGAGCATCGTGAAGATGACTATACCGAGGGAAATGCATGGCAATATACCTGGCTGGTTCCACATGATGTTCACGGACTCGTGAAGCTCTTCGGCAATGAAAAGAAGTTCGTGACCAAACTCGACTCTCTCTTCATCGTTACCGGTGAGATGGGTGCCAATGCTTCTCCAGACATCTCAGGTCTGATCGGTCAGTATGCCCATGGCAATGAGCCAAGTCATCACGTGCTCTATATGTACAACTATGTAGGTCAGCCTTGGAAGGCTGCCCGTCTGCTCAGACAGACCCTGGACGAGATGTACAAGGATGACTTCGACGGTTTGAGCGGCAACGAGGACGTAGGTCAGATGTCAGCATGGTATGTGCTTTCTTCCGTAGGTCTCTATCAGGTAGAGCCAGCCGGCGGCAAGTACATCATCGGCAGCCCTATCTTCGACAAGGCAGAACTGAACGTGGGCAAGGGCAAGACCTTCAACATCGTCTGCAAGAACAACAGCAAGGAAAACATGTACGTGCAGTCTGCGAAGCTGAACGGCAAGCCATACAGCAAGTCATACATCATGTACAACGACATCATGAAGGGCGGCACCCTCGAACTGCAGATGGGCAACCAGCCATCGAAGTGGGGAACCCGTCCTGCTGACCGTCCATAAGAATCAAGCACTAACTAACAAAAATATAAATAATGAGAAAGACTATTTTAACATTGGCTCTTCTTGCCTCTATGAGCGCTATGGCTCAGGAGAATGCTGAGGTAGATGTGCATGCACGCTATACCAAGGTGGTAACCCCAGTGAATGGCAAATATGAGTCAAAGCGTCCTCCTGTAGAGGACCGTCTCTTCACTTCTACAGCTGTAGAGAAGAAGATCAAGGAAGTACAGAAACTCCTGAAGAAGAATCCAAAGCTGGCGTGGATGTTTGCCAACTGCTATCCTAACACCCTGGAGAGTACCGTTCACTACCGTGTGCTCGAAAATGGTGATGATGATACATTCGTATATACCGGTGATATTCCAGCCATGTGGCTCCGCGACTCAGGTGCCCAGGTGTGGCCTTACGTAGCCCTCGCCAACAAGGACGAGAAATTGAAGAAGATGCTGAAGGGTGTGATTCTCCGCCAGTTGAAATGCATCAACATCGACCGCTACGCCAATGCCTTCAATGACGGTCCTACCGGTGCCGGCTGGCAGAAAGACCACACCAAGATGCAGCCGGATGTATTCGAGCGCAAATATGAGATCGACTCCTTCTGCTACCCTATCCGTCTGGCCTACGAATACTGGAAGGTGACAGGCGATGACTCTATTTTCGGCGAGGTATGGATGAAGGCTATCGAGAATATCCTGAAGACCTTCCACGAGCAGCAGCGCAAGGTGACAGCCAAGGCTTATCACTTTACCCGTGTTTCTGACCGTGCTTTTGACACCATCGGCTGGGACGGCTTCGGTGCTCCGGTAAAACCAGTAGGACTGATTGCTTCTATGTTCCGTCCTTCAGATGATGCCACCATCCTTCCATTCCTGATTCCATCCAACTTCATGGCAGTTTCTTCCATGAACAAGGCAGCAGAGATCTTGAAGCACGTGGCAGAGAAGGATGCAGCAAAGAAAGATGCAGCCTTGAAGATTGCGCAGGATTGCAGCAGTCTGGCTGATGAGGTACATACTGCTCTGCAGAAGTATGCTATCTACAACCATCCTAAGTATGGCAAGATCTATGCTTACGAGGTAGATGGTTTCGGCAATCAGCTCCTGATGGACGATTCCAACGTTCCTTCTCTCCTGGGTATGGGATATATGGGTGATGTTCCTATGAACGACCCTATCTACCAGAACACCCGCCGTTTCGTTTGGAGTGAGGACAATCCTTGCTTCTTCCGTGGCAAGGCTGGCGAAGGTATCGGTGGTCCACACATCGGTTACGACATGCCTTGGCCTATGTCTATCATGATGAAGTGCTTCACCGCACAGAGCGATGACGAGATCCGCTTCTGCATGAAGATGCTGTTGAATACGGATGCCGGTATGGGATTCATCCATGAGTCTTTCCACAAGGACGATGCTTCTAAATACACCCGTCCTTGGTTCGCATGGCAGAACACCCTCTTCGGAGAGTTGGTCATCAAGCTGATCAATGATGGCAAGGCAGACTTGCTGAACAACTTGTAATACACATTATTACATATAAAGAAAATGCCGATAGTTTCTGCTGTTTCAGAACTATCGGCATTTATATTTATGCTAACTGGCGTCAAATATGCCATTTCTATTCTTCTTCTGCCACTTTCCAATCAATCAATCCCTTGCCTTCTTCGTCAAGTTCGATTCCGAGTCCTATCACCTCTCGCCTGTCAGCCTTGAAAGGCTCCATATAGCGACAATCGATAATCTGGCGAACGGCAGCTTCCTTGCCACCATTGTTTCTCAATTTCAGTTCTATCACATAGATATAGCGAGAAGTAGTTGCCACAATATCTATCCTGCCCGTGGAAAGCATGTGCTCTACTTCAACCTTCAAACCGATAGCATTGAAAATCGTACTGATGACCAGACGATAGCGCTCCTCCATATCCATGGAAGCCATCTTCTTGTTGCTATAAGGCACATCGGCAACCAATGCCTTCAATGACTTCATCGCATCCGGCAACTGCCCGGTGCCCAACTGCATATACAGATTGGCCTGCAACGACTGAATGTCTCCCATCTCTCGCATAGTCAGAGCTGGGAGCACGGTTTCGTAGAGCGCCTGCTTCACCTCTTCATTAGGGAATCCCAAAACATAGCCGAACTCATCACTATCCTTGATGGTGAGATAGCCCGACTGATAAAGGAACAAGGCCGGTCCACCACCCGTTACATCTGACGTCTCCAGGATGTTGCGCAGAACACGGCAATTCTCAAAATCACCCAAACTCAACTCTGCATTGGTGATAAACTTAGGAAGTCGGGAAGTAGCTCCGGATGCAGCCCAGAAATTAGCCAAATTCTTCGAATTCAACGCATTGATGAGACTGAAAGGATTATAAATATCTACCATATTATTACGGCTGAAGTGATACCCATCATAATACTCCTTCAGTTTGTCATGGGTCTGCTGCAGAGTCCAACCATTCACTTCCGCCATTTTCTCCAACTCTGGCATGAAATTCTCGCTGATTTCCTCTTCCGTGATACCGCAAAGAGAGGCATACTGTGGCAGGAAACTGATATTGGTCAGATTGTTGAGTGCAGAGAACAGGGAAATCTGCGTAAACTTGGTGATGCCGGTGATAAAGACGAAGCGCTCGTACTCATCGTCAGCCTTCAAAATGGCGAACACGTTTCGATACACATTGGTACATTCTTCATGCTCAGGAGTTTTCCAGGAATGCTGCAGCGGAGAGTCGTATTCATCGATGAGTACGACAACCTGCATGCCAGACTGCCGATAAGCTGTGGTAATGATGGCATCAAAGCGATCGGCAAGTTGCGCGGTAGGATCAGGCGTTATGGCATACTTTTGTTCATACGACTTAAAGCACAGATTGAGATACGAGCGGATTCCTTCAGCGCTGGCTCCTCCACGGCTCATGTCGAGTCGGATGACTGGATATTGCTTCCAGTCATCTTCCATATCCATGATTTTGAGACCTTCAAAGAGTTCCTTTCTGCCGCGGAAATAAGCTTCCAGAGTATCTACGAGCACAGACTTGCCGAATCGGCGAGGGCGGCTCAGATAGTTATACTGGTCACCATAGTTTGCCAACTCCCAGACGATGTCTGTCTTATCAACATAGACGTATCCCTCTTCCCTGATTTTCTTGAAAGACTGTACGCCTACCGGCAGTCTTCTTCGTTTGATGTTTGCCATATTCTTTTCCTCCATATATATTTTATGCAAAGATACAAAATATTCTCTTATCTTTGTCTTTCTGAGGCTTTATTTTCAGTTTCTTCACAGTTCTTGCAGTATGGCATTGTAAAATGGAGGAAAAAGGGAATGCGCCATAAGTTTATGACACACTCCCTTATATTTATGCTAACTGAAAATGACCAGTGTGGATGAAGCCTCGACAGACTATCATACCACACTGGTAGAATCATTAATTAACGTAAATCTAACTGAACTATACCGGGGGAACGAAGACCAGGCTTCAATTCACCGCCAATATAATATAATGCATGTTTTCGCATTGCCACTTGGGCTCCCGCTCTAGCCAGTAGAGGGGTTTGGTGGGAAAGAATTTCCCAGCGTTCAGTTTTCAGTTTATATGTCAAAGGACAACCGTTGAACTGATACCACGAAATGTCCTTCTTCAAATAATCAGCTTGTGCCACCTTGGAATAGGTTCCGCTGATGGCATCCCAGAAGATATCACGGTTCACGCCTCCGGCGCAGATAATCTGGGCTTCACCGTCGGGACTCACAGCCAGCATGGCAGTAGCGCCCGTCAAGGTGAGTTCCTTACCTTCGCCATTACGGGGTGCCGGAAGCGGATTCCAGCATTTATCCTGGAGTTGATAACGCAATCCAGATGTGGCAACGATGCTTGACTTGCCATTCTGATAGAAGCCGCCCCAGACATAGAGTTTGCCATCATAGGCAGCGCAGACCGGCTGAACTCTCGGTTCGCCAATCATTTCCGTTTCCTTTTTCCATTCCTGACTCTTTCCGAGTTCACAGGTGAGAACGGAAGCGGAAGGATGACCATCCTGATTGCCACCCACAACAAACAGGCGGTTGTCCATCAGACAGACGCCCATGTTATCTACCGTACAAGGCAGGGCTGGCAAGGATTTCAATATCGGTTTGCCGCTCTTCTTGTCCAAATGGATACTCAAGACGGTTTTCAAACTATGTTCGCCGTTGCATCCACCAACCAGAACCAGACTATCACCAGCGGCTACCACACCACCATAAGCAGCAGGTTCAGGCAAGCGGCCTATCATCTCCCAATGTAAGGTTTCCCCGTTGCCTGTTACTTTCGCTGCATAGATACCCGAATAGTACTTCTTCTTTCCAGGTTCAGGAAAATTGCAGCCACCAGCCACTATCAGGTAGTCGCCGATGAATCCGGAATAACAAGCTGAGACACCGAGCTCATAGCCAGCTTCACCTGAAGGGAAGCCAGACAGGGACTTGATGCCCGTTTTGATTTCTCCCCGAAATGTAGATGCCGGCAAACCATCCTGGTTTACCAGATTGGCACGTGTGAAAGGTTGCCATGCGTATCTTACAAATCTCGGCATCTTGAGTTCTGGGGAAGTGAGTCGAACCTTGTCTCCCTCAATCTTCACCTGAGCAGGATAGAAGAGACCATCTTCCTCTGCCATCTCGAAGCAGGATGGAGCCTTGCCGTCGGAAGTACGGAGACCATCGCCATAGGTAAATGATACCACCAGCGACTCGCCTTCTCTTACCACCTTATTATATATAGGACCCGATGGGGTTACGTCATGACCATAGGTCTGGTTCAAAGCCCAGCGACCCAATCGTTCACCTACCGGCTGTTTGTTCGTAGGATGCACATCGAGCGAATCTCCCTGGTCGGAAGATACCGCCATTCCGGTATTCGGGATGGATTTCATCAATCGGAGCTGACTGTCACGGAACCAGGTCCAGGAAGGACGGTTCAGGCTGGACAACTGTACGAAATAGAAAGGCATCCGGGGATTCTTCCAATTGCTTCTCCAACTATCCACCAGCAGGCGGAAGAGTTTTTCGTGGGTATCCATATTGTGGGCATTCGATTCACCCTGATACCAGATTACTCCCTTGATAGGATACTGCTGCAAAGGCAGGATACCACTCTCGTAGAGATAACATGGTTCGTATGGATGACGACCGAGATGAGTAGCATCGTTGGTGAGATTCCTGGCAGCCCTGCCTCTTACCCAATCCTGTATAAAGTCATTGTGCAACCAGTCTCTCAAGATAGCCGGGAACTGGGTTTCCAAGGTGTTTCTATCTACCCAGGCTTCCGTAGGAGCACCGCCGATAGCATTGCAGATCAATCCCACAGGCACCTTCAGACTATCCCGCAACATCTTACCATAATAATAAGCTACGGCAGAGAACTGGGCTGCAGTTTCCGGAGAAACCTTCTTCCAGGCAGTAGGCTTGAAATACTGCAGATGATTCAGGGAATCCAGACAGGATGCCGGCCAAGCCACATCATAGGTCTCCCATCTTCCCTTCATATCGAAAAGTCGAAAATCTGGGTCATCAGCCTGAGCGATGTCTTTCTTGCCAGTAACAGCCTGATTCAATCGGAATGCCATATTCGACTGTCCCGAACACAACCAGACCTCACCTACAGCCACATGGCGGAACTCCTTCTTCTGCTTGCCTGCCTGAATGGTCAGCGTATAATCAGTGCCTACCTGCAGAGGTTGCAGGGTAACACTCCACTCGCCACGGTTGTTGGCAATGGCAGAGGCTTTCTGTCCGGCAATGCTTACCATCACCTTCTCGCCCGTATTGGCAATGCCATGGATATCAAGCGGCACATTACGCTGCAATACCATATCATCCGTATAGAGATCGGACAGTTGAAGTCCGCCATAATTTCCAGTAATACCGCCATAAACGGTTTTCGCCAGGATGCCGGCACCTTCCGCATTCGGATGGATAGCATCCGGCAACAGATTAGGATAAGGATAGAGAGGAGCATGGAAATCAATCACTTCCGCTCCACTCACCTTTGCTACCACCTGGATAGCCTCCTGTATTTCATCATGCCACTGCTTGGTACCCGAGATAAAACGGGGATGGCGGTGGGCAATCGGAGTCATTCGAGCCAGAATAAAGCGTACCTTCGGATTCACGGAACGCAGAGAGTCCATCAGGGAAAGATAATCTTTCACGAACTCATCACGATAGTTAGGCCAGTTTCTTGGGTCCGTATCGTTGATACCCAAATGGATGACAGCAATATCTCCCTTGAACGCCATTGCCTGTCTGTACTCTTCCTGCTGCATGTACGGACGGTGTCCATGCTTCAACAGGGTAGCACCCGGCTTACCGAAGTTACCTACCAGGTACTTGTCGCCCAACATCTTCTGAAGTTGCACAGGATAAGAGAAATGTTCTCTATCCTGGATACCTGTACCATAGGTAATACTGTTACCAACACAAGCCACCTTTACTTTTGAGGCAGCTTTTTTCTTTGGGGCAGCATTCACAGTCTGGAGCCCCATCGAGAGTGCCGACAGCAAAACTGCTGCCAACACTCTACTAGGAAACTTTAACTTACCATACAACATATATATAAACCTATCTTATCTCATAATACTTTTATTTATCAACCAGAGCCGGTACTTTTATTCATCAACCAGCGCTGCCGTGAACATCCATTTCACGAGTCGGGTCTCCTTGGAAGAGAACTTGCCGACAGGAAGCTTCAACATCAGCTTGTTCCATCCCTTCTTCAGGGTGATATCTATCGCCGGACGAGACATGTAATTCTCATTCTTCAACGTAATCTCGTTAGAGCGCTCGGTGTTCGTGTTCTCCCATACCGGAGGCATGATTTCCTTGCCGTTGATCCAGGCACGGCTGCACTTGTAATCCCAGGTGCCCTGACGGGGAGCCAGGTCGCTTTCCGAACGGCTGTAGTTCTGGAACTCCAGCGCCAGCTTCGCCTTTCTTTCCTTTGGAGAATAAATCCAGCGGGTGGCGTAAGCGGTGTGGTTCTCCTGCGGATTGGCATAGAAGCCGGGAACCAGCGTGCCCCATACATGGCGCAAATAGATGCCGTTGCCGATGATCTTGCGGATCTTGTAAGTCTTGCCCTCATACTGATAGACGGAATCTTCCTGCTGCTCGGGTGGGAACACCTTGGTCAAGTCGCCTCCGTTAGGGAAGGCATCGGTAATCTTCCACTCGCTCTGGGTCTGGCAAACGTATGGGAAGGGAACCTCCTTCAGCCAGGTCTTCTTCTGCCACAGCAGGCGGTGTTCAAATTCCCTGAATGCAGCCAACTGCTCAGGCTCGTCTTCCCACAGCAGGGTGCCCTTGCCATCAAAATAGCAGTTGCCGCCTCCACGCCAGGCACGTTCTGCTAGGGTGAGCATATAAGGATAGAAATTATTCTCAGCCAGCAGCTGAGAGGTATTGTCTATGAAGCGGTCGTTCCAGAAGGCTACAATGCAGCCAGCCAGATCGTCGCTGCCCTCAGGCTGGTTGTAGATGCGGCTGTTGAACATCGCCACCAGGTCGGCGTAGGTATCGAAATGGTTGGCGTAGTGGTAGCGGCAGTCGATGGCAGGGATGCCCTTCTGTGCCTTTCCACGATAGCTCCAGAGCTGCGTCATGTCGATTTCACCCGGCTTGTAGTTCCAGCCAGGGTTATAGGAGATGACCTTCTTGCCCTTGTCGCGAATGTATTTCACCATCATCGGAACGAAATCCGAATTGGTAAACTGAACCTCGTCGGTTCCTATATGGAGATAAGGCACATCAAACGTAGCGCATACCTCATCGATGATGTCTTTCAGAATCTGCGTGCCCTTCTCGCTCTGCATATCGGTCTTGAAGGTACGCTCAAAGGCAGCACTGTGGCCCGGCATATCGATTTCCGGAATCAGGAGCACCTGGTGCTGCTTGCAGAATTCCACCAGCTGACGAGCCTCATCCAGGGTATAGAACTTACCCTTCTCACGCTCCATGTTTTCAGGCGCATTGAGCTGCGGATATTTCCTGCATTCCAGTCGCCAAGCCTGGTTTTCGGTGAGATGCCAGTGGAAGACATTGATCTTGTATCTGCTGAGGAGACTGATTTCACGCTTCAGTTCCTCTACAGGAATGTAGCTTCTGCCCACATCGTGCATGAAGCCACGGATGCGGAAGGCAGGCCAGTCGGTGATGTCACACTGTGGCACCCAAGTCTTTTTGTTTTTAGTGTATTTCAATTGTTCTAGTGTCTGCCGTCCCCAATACATACCCTTAGGAGTAGTAGCCTCCAGAATGATCTTCTTAGGAGTAATAGACAGATGGTAAGCCTCCTCTTGAAATTTCGCTCCATCAATTTGGGCTACAATTCTTTCTTCTACCGCCATTTTGGCGTTAACCTGTTTGCCATTGAAGCTGTACTTCTGCGGCAGAGGCAACAATGAAGATGGATGATTGGCACTAATGCCAGCCATACACCAAAATACAGATAACAAAAATAGAAAGAAACGATTCATAATTAGGTTGAATTAAATGGATGAAATCATATCAATGATAGAGAGAAGAGCTGCATACCGAAAAAGGTATAAAGGAGAGGGGATTTGACTCCCCTCTACCTTTTTATATATAATCAAACAAGATGATGTGCCTTTAAGGCATTACCATTTTCTGTCTTATCTTTCATAACCAGGAGTCTGGTGCAACTTGCTATTCAAGCCAAGTGTATTCTCGTCGATAGGCCACAACAATTTGCTTGCCTGAGCAGAGGTATATTTGGTAACATACTCAGCACCCATCAGTCGGAGGTCGTACCAACGCTTGCCCTCGAAAAGGAACTCGCGGCATCTCTCCTTCAACACAGCCTCAATGACATTTGCATCGCTGCCTACGAAAGAGTTGTTGGCATAGAAAGAAGCGTCTTTTATTTATATTCCTATTTTACTTTTATGCAGGCTTCTTAGTAGCCTGGGTTCTGCTGGTCAGCCAATTCCGCGTCTGAACCCAACAAGCCCTTGTCGAGAGGCCAGAGGAGCAGGTGCTCATCCTGGGTTGTTCCATTCAGTACAGGAACATTTGTCTCTATAAGGTTGCCGTTGATGTCAACCATCCATGGATTTTTGGCTGTGTCAAGACCGAAGCCGAGACATCCCTCTGGCTGGAATACGAAGTGATCCTTCTGCGAACCACCCTTAACGGTGGTCAGACGACGGAGGTTCCACCAGCGCTGGCCCTCAGCTACGAACTCCTTGTCCCACTCACGCATCAGAGCGGTCTCGTTGGCCTTGAAGTCGCCTGCCTTGTAGCCATAAACGTTCTCATCCCAGTTGCTGCCATAAGCACGCTCGCGCACCTTGTTGATGTACTTCATCATGGCTGTGTTGTCGCCAGCATAGTTGGCACATTCAGCGGCATACAGATAAGCCATAGCCAAACGATAGATAGGCATGTCAACAACCATTGTGTAGTATGTGCTGCCGTTAGGTATTGATGGACGGAACTTGCAAACGAATGTACCAGCCAACTTATGCTTGCCGTCCTTCGGGTCGAAGTTCTCAAGATACTTAACATTGTTGTCACGCTCCTCCTTAGTGAGATTCCACTGCGGATAGAACATATTCACACGTGAGTCTTTCTCGTCAAACTGATAGTAGAGTGAGTTCTTGTAAGTGTAACGGCAAGGACCGAACTTAGTCTTGTCCCAAATCTCTATATTAGCCGACTTGCCAGTCTCCTTATCATACCACTGACCAAAGCGGTTGGCTACACCCTTAACATGTCCCCAGCCTTCCTGGTCCATATTGCTCCAATAGTTGAGGTATGAGGTACCAGTTGTACTTGCCCAAAGCAACATATATGGAGGATTGGTGTAGTAAACACCGTCGTTCTCGCTGCTATAGCACACGCTGAATATCGACTCCTTGTTATGAGGCTTTGTCCACACGCTGTAGAAATCATCCTGCAACTCGAAACCATAGTTGTTTATCACGTTGTTGAAGTAGGTGGCAGCTGTAGCCACATCAGCAGGATTAGCCTGATGGTCGTCTGTGTCAACCTTACCCGACCAAAGATAAACCTCACCGGCAAGCATCTCTGTGGCAGCCTTTGTCCAGTAGTAGTCCTTGCTTGCGCTCTTATATACATAGTCGGTCTGAGCGAAGTACTCCAACGACTTCTGTATGTCATCCTTTATCTGCTTCAATGTCTGTTCAGCAGTACTTCTACCCTTGTAGAGCAGAGTTGCCTCATAGTTGCCAAGAATCACATCAGGCTCGATGCGCAATACTACGCCGCCATACATACGATACATTTGGAAATAGTAGAAAGCACGATAGCCGTATGCCATACCGAGCAATCCGTTCTTCACCTTGTCGCTGAGCACGTTGGTATTGTTGCAACGATAGATAAGCTCGTTGATATTAGCAATGAAGCCGTAGTAGCCACCGAAAGTGCTGAACTGCGGATGGTCGGCATCATAAAGGTTCTGTATAGGCTCACTATTTATAATACCTGAGCCGTCGATTGTTGCCATCTCGAACACTCCCGAACGCAACTCACCTGCATTGAACAACACGTTAGAAGCACCAGCGGAACGGAAATGATTTGAAATGGCAGTGATGAATCCTTCAAACTCAGTCTGGCTTCCCCAGAAATTGTTGGCGCTGAAGTTGTCGATAGGCTTATAGTCGAGATTGCAAGATGTGGTCAACATGCTTGCTCCCGTCATAAGGCCAATTGCCAATGTCTTTATATATTTGTTCATATCTTTATCAATATTTAAATATAGTGTATAACCATTGTTTAGAATTTGACATTAAGTCCGAAGAGCAGTGTACGCGGCACGTTATATGTACCACCATTACCAGCTGTGTTACCGTTTGTATAAGTGGTGCGGTCTGGCAATGGGATTGTGCACGACTTGATGTAACCCAAATTCTGTCCTGTAACAGATACTGTCACACCCTGACAAGCCAACTTCTCACAGATGCTCTTTGGCAGAGCGTATGAGAGCTGCAACTCGCGGCAAGCCAAATAGCTACCGTTCTGTGTAAAGAACGAGTTGGTACGGATGTAGTTGTCAGTACCGAACTGCGAAGCCCATACCACGCGAGGATACTTGGCACCGGGGTTGTCTGGTGTCCATGTGTTGCGTACGTCGTCGTTGAATGCCATTGCACCCTGGCCCTCGCCAAGCCAGAAGGCTATGTTAGAGTCATACACCTGGAAGTCGAAGCCCATATCGAAGCGTGCATAGAGCGACAGACCCTTCCATGTCAATGTGGTGTTGAAACCACCTGTCCACTTCGGAGTAAGGTTACCGAGCACCTTGCGGTCCTTTGACTCAACCCAGTTATCGCCGTTGCGATCCTCATAGATGAAGTCACCAGGCATAAGCTGCACAATGTTCTTGTAGCCTGCAGCCAAAAGACGCTGACGACCAGCCTCATTGGCATATACTCCAGCACCATTGGTTGTACCTGTATCAACATAATCACCAAGAGCATCAATATCAGCCTGCGAACGTGCCATCTTAACAACGCCGTAACCTACGAAGCTGCCCGGAGTCTGACCTTCCTGATAGCCGCCTACATAGTGGGTCTCGTTGCCATTGCCTGTGTACACCTCTGAACCGCCCTGACGGTTGTTCTTCAAACCGTTCTCAGGCAACTTCACGATGGTGTTCTTGTTGTAGGTGATGTTGGCATTCAATGTCCACTGGAAATCACGTGTGCGCAACAATGTTCCCTGGAAGTCAAGCTCAACACCTGCATTGCGATACTGTCCGTTGTTGTATGTGACGGTAGAGAAGCCGGTTGTTCGTGGCAACGACAGAGCTGAATACTTGTCCATTGTCAGACGGTTGTAGTAAGTCATACCGAGGTTGAAACGGTTGTTGAGAAAACCGAGGTCAAGACCTACTTCAGCTGTACGTGTCTTCTCCCACTTCAAGTTCGGGTTAGGCAGTGTGCTTATGCGGTAGCCATACGCACCGTCATACTTGTAGGCACTATATGCACCCTGAAGAGTGTAGTAGCCAAGGTATGAGCTGTTGATAGTGGCGTTCATACCGTAAGAAGCACGCAACTTACCATAGGTGATGATGTTCTCCAAACCAAGTTTGTTCCAGAAGTTCTCCTTGCTGAACACCCAACCGCCTGACACACCAGGGAATGTACCCCACTTGTTATTAACCAGTCGTGAGTAACCGTCGGCACGGAATGTAGCAGCAAAGAGATACTTGTCCATATAGTCGTACTCTGCACGGCCGAAATATGACATGATAGCCTCTTCGTTGTGCCACGAACTCATACTGCGTGACTGAACATCAGCATCGTTCTGAGTAAGACCAAGGCCTGGGAAGTAGCCTGTAGGAGCATTATAACCACTTGCGTTGAATCCACGATAGCGACGCTTGTAGAACTCGGTACCTGCCATAACGTTTACAGTATGCTTCTCAGCGAACACACGGTTGAAGTTAGCTACAAGGTTGTAAGTCTGGTCGAAATAACGTAAGAACTGAGCACTTGTATCATAGCTACGGCTCACGCCATTGTTGCCGTCAGGATTTACAGCACCAGCCTGACTTGTGATGTACTTGTGGTTGAACGACTCATCATACTGCTCGTTGTAGAACCAGCTCATAGTACCCTTCAATGTAAGTCCTGGCAAAAGCGTAGCGGTAAGCGACTGTGTCATAGAGAACTTGTCGCTCTGATAGTCACGGTCGAAGTTGCCCTTGTTTACGTTGACGTTGATTGTAGGATTATTTGTACCATACAATTCGTTGCCATCCTCATCACGATAACGTACAAACTTGTAAGCCATAGCACGGTTCATGAAGTATGTAGTGCTAAGAGAAGGATCGTCATTCAGCCAGTTGGCACGGGTGTAGTTGAACACTGAGTTCGACTCCAACCACTTTGTAATCTTATAGCTGCCTGTCAACGCAAAGTTATAGCGCTTGTAGAATGTGCCCTTGATGAAACCATCGGCATCATACAGACCAAGGCTGGCGTAGTAGCGGCCACGGTCATTGCCACCCGAGATGCTTGCATTATAGTCCTGAGTAATGTAAGGAGAACGTCCGTTAACTTCCAGCGGGTCGATGTTGCGATAGAGTATGTAGTTGTCGCTTACAGGGTCAAGCATCTCGCTCCATCCCTTCTGCAAGAGATAAGCGTTGTCGTCGGTCTTGCGCAGAATGTTGTACGACTGTCCCTGCGACAACTCTGTACGGCCAATACCACCGGGAGTATTTGTACCATAAAGGTTTGAGTTATAGTTGGCTGCATACTTACCGCCAGGCAATGTCCATTCACAGTTCTGTGTAGCAAGACGATAATAATAGAGGTAATCCTCGTCCGAGCACATATTATAGCCAAGGTTGTAATAGTTCAAGCCCACCTTGGCGTTGAATGTCACATTAGCCTTGCCACTCTTACCCTGCTTTGTGGTAATCATAATAACACCATTACCAGCACGGGCACCATAAAGAGCAGTGGCACCAGCATCCTTCATCACGTCCATCGACTCGATGTCGTTGGGGTTGATATCAGACAATGAACTACGGATTACGCCGTCTACAATAATAAGAGGTTCGTTCGAACCACCGTCGTAGTTAGAACCACCACGGATGGTGATAGAAGGAGTTGCAGCAGGACTACCTGAAGTGATGTCCACCTTAACACCCGATACAGCACCAGCAAGAGCCTGGGCAGGGTTGGCGTTGGCACCTACAGTGAGGGTTTTCTCACTAACCTTGGCGATAGAGTTGGTTACCTTGGTGCGCTTCTGAGCTACACCATAACCCATTACCACAACTTCGTCAAGTGCCTTGGCATCTTCCTTAAGAGTAATAGTCAACGGAGTGCCGTTGAACTTCACCTGCTGTGGAGTATATCCTATATAAGAAATTACGAGTGTTGATCCCTTTTCAACATTAGCAAGGGTAAATTTACCGTCAATGTCGGTGACGGTTCCAAGTTTTGTGCCTACGACACGTACGCTGGCACCAATAATGGTCTCGCCCGTATTATCGAGCACTACACCAGTGCAAGTAACACCAGCAGGGGGGGGTAATAAATTCACAACTGCTGGATTGCCGGCAGTTGTAGCAAATGTGCCGAGTGGAGATACAGTAACAGCTATCGCCACAAATCCGAGTTTAAAGTTAATATTTTTCATATTGCTCTGTTTACACATGTTTAGATTTTAATCACACCATTACTGGGCACTGGTGGTAAATTCCTTCCAGTAAATCTGCGCACTGCTGAAGCCACTCTTTGCACTTGGAATGGCCTGGGTAGAAATGACATACTGTGTGTTGGGTGTCAGACCGCTGAAAGTACACTTGCATGTACGATAGTCGAGCTTCTTCTCCTCAACCATGTCACCAACGTTGGCACGTGTACCCTTGTAGAGCTTAATTACGTAGCCATCGCAATTGTCATTAGGAACCAAAGTCCAAATAGGTGTCACCTCCGTAGCGGTGTACTGACATGAGTTGATAGCAACTGGGCCCATCACGCTCTCGTCTTCGTCACTGCACGAAACCAACATCATCGACGATACTGAAATACATAACAGCATCATCAAAAGGTGCTTGATTTTGATTTTCATAAGTAGTAAAATTATAATTAATTAGCTAATATTATTTATATCTATTATTTGTTATCTGCTCAATGCTCAGGTCATAGAATCGGATGTCGTAATAGTCATCTGTCTGTGTCTTCGGATTCTTAAAGGCATTCTCCTCCAAAAGAAAGTAGATACTTCCATTCTTGCCCTGAACCATAGTTGAGTAAGCCGATGTGGTATTGCTCAGCTGATAGCAGCCTTCCCAGTTTTTGGCAATCGCCTCTGGAGTGGCATAATCAGCAGGAGTCTCCAATGCCTTGTAGTAGATACCTACGTTTGTACGACCTGGACCTACAGGAACACTCTGAAGCAACAGCTTCACCTTCTTGCCGTTTTTCTTGGCATCCACTATGAGGACCTCACCATTACAAGCGTTCTTATGGGCAGCAACACCTAGATTCTGGGCTTCAGAAGCTACTACCTTGCCCCAGGAACCTGTAGCTGTCTTCTTATCATTATAAGAATAGATATTGATGTAGCGTCCACCCATTGTACGGCTACTGAGCAACACATTGCCGTCTGGCAACTCTTCAACCTTAGCTTCATCTCCACGAGGAGCAGCCTCGGCTACATTCTTGCCCAAAACATTCCATGTCTGACCGAAATCGTCGCTATAGAGAATGCGGTTACCGCTGCGGGTACACAACACGGTATATACACGATAGTACTTGCCTACCTTAATCTGCTTACTCTGGCAGATTCTACCACTGGTAAAGAAGGCTGATTCCACTTCTGGCATGAGATCGTAAATCTGCTTGGTCACTTCCTCGCCATACCATGTCTTGCCCTCGTCGTCGCTGTAGTATCTACCCATCATCAGGAGATGACCACGCTTAGACTCCCAGTAGCCGATGCCGCCCGATGCACACATCAGGAGAATTCTACCGCTCTCCTTATCTACTACGACAGCCGCATCGCCATGAGCGCAGTCGAAACTGGTAGCGATACCGTTTCCACCCTTTGCCACCATCTGCTCAGGAGAACTCCAGGTAGCACCCTTGTCCATACTGGTCTTCATCACAATGTCGAGATGACGGCCGCCACCAATATCCTGATTGTGGTAACGATGATCGGTAAACGCAATCAACTTTCCCGACTTACACTCTACGATGGCAGGAATGCGATACTGCGCTTCCCTGTTAGGGAAGACCGTAATACCGCCCTGTCTGTTAACAACCTGTGTCTCTGCAGCCACAGCCGGGATAGCAACAGCAACCTGTACTGTAGATAGCAAGGAAATACCCATTGTAGCGAGGCACAATGCCTTGCCTATGTTTGCTGAAAAAATCATATTTCTCATTTTTTGTTCGTTTATACTTCCTTGTTCAAAATCTCCTGGCACAAAGAGTATGCCTTGATCATCATTCTCGGAATGTGGAACGGACCCTTGAAGAGATTACCCTTGGCAGGCTGTGCCACGGTACCGTCTCTGTGAAGATAACCATACCACTCGCCGAACTCTGCATCCGGGAAGTGGGCATAGGTCCACTCACTGATACGCTGGTGCTTGTAGATGTACTCATCATCACCCGTAGCCAGGTAAGCATAGAGAGAAGCGATGATGGTTTCACACTGTGGCCACCAGAACTTCATATCCTGAGAATAATCCTGCGCAGGAAGATTCCTGCAGTCTCTGAAGTTGATGATGCCGCCATACTGCTTGTCCCATCCCCAGTCCCATGACCAGTCGAAGATCTGCAGCGCCATATCGGTTATCTCCTTGTCCCAGCCTCTGAGCTTAGCCTCTTCCATGATAAACCAAGAAGTCTCGATGCAATGACCAGGATTGATGGTGCGACCCATACAGGTATCCACAAACTCACCGTTCATTCCTACGGTCTCCAGGAGACACTTGAACTCTGGGTGGATGAAGTACTTCTTCAACATAGCAATCGACTCATCAATCTGCTCGGTGAGCTTAGGGTCGCTGATAACCTTGCGGATGCAGGAACCCACATTGATGAGAATCATGATGATGCTGTGGCTCTGCAACTGCACTGATTCTTCAAACTTTGGAGGCAGGATACCTGGAGTAGTGAGAAAACGCTGGGTGTCCTTAAAGATCTGCAAGGCACGCTCGGCATACTTCTGGTCGCCGGTAGCCAAAGCATACTCCGACATCGCAATGGCTGCGAAAGTCTCAGAGAACACGTAGCGGCGCATGCGCAATGGCTTGCCCTCGGCTGTGACAGAGAAGTACATTCTTCCGTTCTTGGCGAAACAATGGTTCTCGATGAAGTCGAGGGTGCTCTTCGCAGCCTCCAGCCACATCGGATTCTTCTCTACATTATTATATGCATAGGCACATACAAAGGCAAATCGTCCCTGAAACCACACAGACTTGGTGGAGTCTATCAGACTTCCGTCTCTATTCAAACAGGTATAGACACCGCCGTTCACCTTGTCCCAACCATGCTCCATCCAGAAAGGCATGATGTTCTCTGTGAGATCTGTCTTGTAGGATTCAGCCCACTGCTTGATATATTCCTTGATATTCATTCTTATCAATTTACTGGAGATTACTGTTATTGAATTTTAAAATTGGTTGCAACGCTCGAAGAAGTGGATAGCTTCCAACTCTTTCTTCATAGCCTGCTCTTCCTCATCGGTCATGTTGCGGAATGGAGTTCGGTTAGGACCCAGGTCGAAGCCCAACAGTTTCATGATGCGCTTGCCGCCCACGATGTTGCCACGGTAGTGACAGATCACGTTGATAACCTCCTGGGCGAAGTTCTGCTTCTCGCGTGCTGTCTCGATATCGCCGTTCTTCCAAGCCTCGATGATACCTACCAACTCCTTACCGTTATAGTTGGTTGTACCACCGATACCACCCTGTGCACCGCCCTGAGCCAGGCTAGGAAGGATGGTCTCATCCTGACCGTGGAGCATATCGTACTTACCGTTCTTGTAGAGACGGCACTGGTTGTACTCATACAAGCTCTCGAAGGTATATTTGATACCAGCGAAGTTAGGAATGCGTCCATCTACAGCCTTCAACAGATCGAGCATTGGCAGGTAAGCACCGTTGAATGCAGGAATATGATAGTAGTAGAAAGGAAGCTCAGGAGCCGCAGAAGCAATCTCCTCGCAATACTTCACCAGTTCCTCGATTCGACCGATGTGCGGGAATGGAGGAGCCATTGAACCGATACCCCAAACACCCAACTTCTGTGCATGCTCTGCCAAACGACGACTCTCACGGAGGCAGCAGCTGCCCACATGAACGATAATCTTGAAGTCCTTAGGAGCCACTGCAACCCATCGCTCAGCAAGGAGCATTCTCTCCTCAGTGGTCAACATATAGCCCTCGCCTGAGGAACCATTGATAAACACGCCCTTCAGACCGTTTTTCTGAAGCATCTTGGCATAAGCCTCGATTGGTTCCAAGTTCACATCACCGTTGGCATAAAAAGGAGTGAACGGTGCATCGATAAGTCCTATGATCTTTTCCATAATTATATATATTAATGTAAGTTAGTTAAAATTTCCTTTTCTTTTTTATTCCAAGTTATCTGTCTTTGGTTTCAAGCAAACCAGCTGAAGTGTCAACGCTGCAATAACTACCACGCCTAATACGGCAAAAGCCAAGCCCAGATTACCACCATCCGAGAACTTACCCATCACCTGGGTTACCATAGCACCGGCAAACACGCCCACCATATTCATGATACCATAGGCTGTAGCTCTGTATTTGGCAGAGATAATCTGACAGAGGATTGGCATATTGTTGGCATCAAACATACCGTAACCAATACCGAAGAGCAATCCAGCTCCTACTACCGCTACCACACTGTGACCGAAGCCCAGGAGGAAGAGAGCCGGAATCGTCATTCCTAAACCGATGGCACTGGTATAAACGCGGCCACGGATGTTCTTGTGAACCCATTTATCGGAAAGTACACCGCCGAAGAGTACACCAAACAAAGAAGAAACTGCAATGGTGATAGTTGACATCGGACCAGCCTCAGACATAGGTACACCCAGATTCTCTGCAAACAATGTTGGAAGCCAGTTCTTGGTAGCCCAACCAGGGAGAGAAGGAACTGCAAAATAGAAGAGGATTACCCAGAATGCCCAAGTAGAAAGCACAACCGACAAGCCCTGGAACAATCCGCCATTCGCAGGCTTTTCCTGCAGAGCCATAGTCATATTCGTAGTATCCTTGTCTTTATCGTGCAAAAACAGAAGCAATACGACAGAATAAGCGATTCCGAGAATACCAAACCAGTGGAAAGTGGTGTGCCAGGAGAAGGCTGCAGCTACGGTAGCACCAAATCCTCCGATAGCCTGACCTACATACAAACCGGTCATATGAACACCGATGGCCAGAGATCTTGACTTTCCTTCATGCCAATCGGCAATGAGAGACAAGGCAGAAGGGATATAAAGCGCCTCACTAATGCCCATCAACGCTCTCAACATGTAAAGTTGATCAAAGCTGGAAGCATATCCCATCAAGTAGGTCACCAGAGACCAGACAAAGAGACTGCCTACTACTAATTTTTTTCGACTGATCCTATCAGCTACGATACCGGCAAATGGGCTCACAATACCATAGATCCAAAGAAAGACAGCCATCAAAGCGCCAAAGGCTTCAGCCTGCTGCAATTCCACGATGTCAACCTTCATTGCGGCCTGCATGGTGGAAAGCATCTGACGATCCATATAGTTGAGAAGAGCAACCACCCAGAGGAGTGCTACAACTAACCAGGGATAAAACTTTTTATTTTTCATTTCGATTGTTAGTTTTGTTATTTGGGTGCAAATATACGACTATTTTTAATACTAGCCAAATTTCAATGAATCATTTTTCATTATTCCGGTTAATTAAACTAGTTTATTTATTTATTATTACGTTTTACCCTTTTATACCTTATTATTATATATATAAGCGAGACAGATAGATCATCTTTTCTTCAAGTTTTTTAAAAAGCTAAAAATCATAGGTTCAAACAGTTAAATCATCCCCACAAAAGGGGAAAAAACAAAGTTTATTCTAATAATTTAGATTAATTAACTCACAAACATAAAAAAAACGGTTTTATTTATTTATCTTTGCAGCGTAAAAACTTAAACAAGGAATATCTGTATGGCAAAAAGCATCATACCTCGCACTAAATGGTCTGCCTCTAAGACAGCTCTTTTGAACTTGCTCATAGAACATGGAGGGCAAACTATCGCCGAACTATCCAATAGTTTGGGGGTAAGTGTGCCATATACTACCAAGACTCTGAACGAGCTCATAGAGGATGGCTTGATCGAGGTTACTGGCAAGAAAGACAATTACTCGAAGAGAGCGCCAAAGATATACGACCTCATCGCATCATCCGGATATTTTCTCGGCATAGATACAGGAAAGCAAAGTCTCACCTTCGGCATCTGTGATTTTTGTGGTAACATGGTGGCAGAACCCGAACTGATACACTTTGACTATCAGGACACGCCGACATGCTTTGACCGTTTCATCACCCTCATCAACGAATACATTCAGAAATCAGGCATCGAGAGAGACTTAATCAAAAAGGCTTGCATGAGTATCGGTGGACGAGTGAATCCGGAGATAGGATGTGCCTATAATTATTTTACCTGCACAGAAATGCCACTGGCAGAAGCACTGACCGAAAGACTCTACCTGCCTTTCTGCATCGACAACGATACCCGCTGCATGACTTACGGCGAATATCTGAAAGGCGTCTGCAAGGGATTGAGAAACATCATCTTCGTGAACATCAGCTGGGGCATCGGCATCGGTATCATCTTCGACGGCAAGCTCTATCTCGGAAAATCGGGCTTCTCGGGAGAAATAGGACACATGCACATCTATAACAATGACATCATCTGCCATTGTGGAAAAACAGGATGCATGGAAACAGAGACATCAGGCTCGGCATTGCTACGCAAGATGAAAGAGGCTCTAGAGAATGGTGGAACATCCGTACTGTCAGACAAGGTGAAGAACCAGCACCAGGAGCTCACCCTGCAGGATATTCTGGATGCTATAAAAAAAGAGGATGTACTCAGCATTGAAACCCTGGAGAAAGTAGCAGTGGAACTGGGAACCAATCTCGCTGGCATCATCAATATCTTCAATCCAGAGATGCTCGTCATTGGAGGAGACCTCTCTGTAACAGGTGCTTATCTTACCCAACCTATTTGCATGGGCATCAAAAAGTTCTCGCTCAATATGGTGAATGAGGATTCGCAGATTGCCACATCCACTCTGAAAGAGCATGCAGGACTGATTGGCGCTTGCCTCATGGCAAGAAGTAAGTACCTGAATGATTAATGGATAAGATACATTATTAATAAGAAAACATTAACTAAATAAACATATATCAACTATGCGTGTAATTATCGAAAAGAATTACGATGAGTTGGCTCGCTGGGCAGCTCGTCACGTTGTGGAGACCATTAAGGCCTTTCAACCAACTGCAGAGAAACCATTCGTATTGGGTTTGCCAACAGGTTCATCACCTATTGGTATGTATGCAGAAATCGTCAAGGCAGTCAAGGCTGGTGAGGTTTCTTTCAAGCATGTACTCACTTTCAACATGGACGAATACGTAGGTTTGCCAGAGTCTCATCCAGAGAGCTACCATTCATTCATGGCTCACAACCTCTTCGACCACATCGATTGCCCTAAAGAGAATATCCACATTCTCAATGGTAACGCAGAGGATCTCGAGGCTGAATGCGCCCACTACGAGGAGATGATTGCAGAAGCAGGTGGTATCGACCTCTTCATCGGTGGTATCGGCCCTGATGGACACATTGCTTTCAATGAGCCATTCTCTTCTCTCAACTCCCGCACTCGCGTGAAGACTCTGACTACTGATACCCGCATCGCTAACTCCCGTTTCTTCGGTGGCGACATGAATGCTGTACCAGCTACAGCCCTCACAGTAGGTGTGGGTACCGTTATGGCAGCTAGAGAAGTAATGATTCTCTGCAATGGTCACAACAAGGCTCGTGCCCTCCAGGCAGCTATTGAAGGTCCTGTTACTCAGGCATGGACTATCAGTGCACTACAGACTCACCAGCACGGCATCATCGTCTGCGATGAGAGCGCTACAGATGAGCTGAAGGTAAGCACCTACAAGTACTTCAAGGACATAGAGAAAGACAACTTGTAAAAAACAAAGTATTAACAATAAATATCAGAAACTATGAGACTAAATCTTAGTTCAGAAATTGTACTCAACAAGGTACCATTGGCATACTACAAACCAAAGACTACAGTAGAGTACTCAGAAATCTCCAGAATGGAGAAAATTCACACCGACATCTTCGCCTCTTCCATGGAAGGTGCAGCTCATATAGCTGACCAAGTAGAGAAGGAAATCAAGGCAGCTCAGCACGAGGGCAGATATTACGTGATGGCATTGGGCACAGGCTTGTCGCTCACACCTATCTACAAGGAATTGCAGAGAAGATGCGAGGCTAAGCAGCTCAGTTTCAGAAACGTGATAGTATTCAATGCTTACGAATACTATCCAGTACAGAAGGAAAGCACCCTGAAGAGCATCAACCAGTTGAAGGAGCGTTTCCTCGACCATGTTGACATCGATCCACAGAACATCTTCACATTGGATGGCAGCGTAGCACAGGACGCTGTGCAGGATGCATGCCACCTCTACGAGAAGCGCATCAAGACCTTCGGCGGTCTCGACATCGCTCTTCTCGGTATCGGAAGAATGGGTAATATCGCTTCCAACGAGCCAGGCTCTGGTATCCAGTCTATCACCCGTCTGATTCTCATCGGCAATACTTCTCGCGAAGAAATGGAGAACAGCTTCGGCACCAATGAGCAGGTTCCTCCTTGCTCTCTCACCATGGGTATTGCCACCCTGCTCTCTGCCAAGAGTGTCTATCTCACAGCATGGGGCGATGAGAAAGCAGACATTATGCAGAAGGTAATAGAAGGAAACATCACCGACACATTGCCAGCCAGCTTCCTTCAGACTCATCCTAATGCAAACGTGATTCTCGACCTGAGCGCTGCTTCTAATCTGACACGTATCAAGCATCCTTGGCTCGTAACAAACTGCGAGTGGACAGATAAGTTGGTACGCAGTGCATTGGTATGGCTCTGCCAGAAGTTACACAAGCCTATTCTGAAGCTGACCAATAAGGACTACAACGAGAATGGCTTGAGCGAACTCTTGGCTCTCTATGGCTCAGCATACAATGCAAATATCAAGATCTTCAACGACTTGCAGCATACTATCACAGGTTGGCCAGGCGGTAAGCCAAATGCTGATGACACTTATCGTCCAGAGCGTGCGAAACCATTCCCTAAGAGAGTGATCGTATTCTCTCCACATCCAGACGATGACGTAATTTCAATGGGTGGTACTATCCGCCGATTGGTACAGCAGAAGCACGAGGTACATGTAGCTTACGAGACATCCGGTAACATCGCTGTAGGCGACGAGGAGGTTACAAGATTCATGCACTTCATCAATGGTTTCAACCAGATTTTCGCAGATTCCAAGGATAGCGTGATCTCTAAGAAATACCAGGAAATCAAGGAGTTCTTCGCACACAAGAAGGAGAGCGATTTCGATACCCGTGACATTCTGACCATCAAGGGCCTGATTCGTCGTGGCGAGGCTCGTACAGCTTGTACATTCAACGAGATTCCTCTGAACCGCGTTCACTTCCTTGACTTGCCATTCTATGAGAGCGGCAAGATTGAGAAGTTGCCTATGACAGAGAAGGATGTTGATATTGTTAGAGCATTGTTGCAGGAGGTGAAGCCTCATCAGATCTATGTGGCTGGTGACTTGGCTGACCCACACGGAACTCACAAGAAGTGTACCGACGCAGTTCTCGCTGCCATCGACGAGGAGAAGAAGGCTGGCGCAGAGTGGTTGAAGGACTGCCGCATCTGGATGTACCGTGGCGCTTGGGCAGAATGGGAGATTGAGAACATCGAGATGTGTGTTCCATTGAGCCCAGAGGAGTTGAGAGCAAAGCGTAACTCTATCCTCAAGCACCAGTCACAGATGGAGAGTGCTCCATTCCTGGGTAACGATGAGCGTCTCTTCTGGCAGCGTGCAGAAGACCGCAACCGCGGCACCGCTCAGCTCTATGATGAGTTAGGTCTGGCTTGCTACGAGGCTATGGAGGCATTTGTGGAATACGTTCCACTCTAAATCTTCCATCGAATACTCAAGTTGATATAAGAATAGACATTCATACTCTAACCTATATCAACTATTCATTTGACGAAACTAATTTTGTATGAGAATAATTAGTTTATGCCCTCCTGCCGAAAAGACAGGAGGGCATTTTTCATATTCTCCCCTTTCACTCCATTCGTTCTGAAGAGAAGATAGAAAGGAATACAAAAAGAGGAGATAAAAAACGGCGGCTCCACGCAAAACGCAGAGCCGCAAGCTGAAACTATATTCTAAAACTTGATAGGTTTTCCTACTCCTTCATGATTTGGGGAGAACTTGATTCCCAACAGCTCAGCAATGGTAGGTGCAATCTGATTATTATAATAGGTACCTGATGTCAACACACCCTTAGCCGGAATACCATTTCCAAAAGCCATCAACCATGTCTGGTGAGAATGCTCTGTATAAGGTCCATGGTCGCGCCAGGCATTGATATCCTTGTCGCCACGTCCATGATCACAGGTTACAATCACCGTGGTCTGATCTTTATAGAATGGATCACTCTGGATAAGTTCCCAGAGATCTTTCAGGAAGGCATCCGTATTATGGGCAGCATCCAGATAAAGGCGGTAATTGCCGGCATGAGCCCACTCATCAGTATCACCGTAGCCTATGAATACCAACTTAGGATGACGGGTACGCATGGCTTCCATGGCATACTCATGGGTAAGGAAGTCGAAACGCTCTTGTTCCCAGTATTTCGGACAAAGCTCCTGCATCTTATCCAGGAATTTCTCCCGCTCGGTTGGATTCTTCGACATCGCATGGCGATAGTTGGCATTCACCTCCAGCCCACTTCTCTGCTCATTGAAGATTTCGATGAAACGAGCCCAACTGCCGAAGCACAACACCTGGTTCTGATACTGAGGAGTCTTGTTGGCAGTCTCAAAAACGCTGACATTAGGGTTGGGAATGGCATCATTGCTATGGATGTTCCGATCGTCGGCATAACCGCACAAATCCTCATTATACCCTGGATAAGAGAACCACATCTTGTTGGTTACATCCATCGTACAACCCAGGTTGCGATTGCCGAGAATGGTTCCATTCTTAGCTATAAAACTCCAGGTGAAAGGCATCAGTTCCTGGCGGCGCTGCTCAGAAGTAGCCCCCTTCCAATAACTATCCTTCATCATCTTGACATTACCAAACTGCTTTGCATTGATAAGCATACTGTCGGCACCACCAAACAATTCCTGCCAACGATAGCCATCCACCGTCACCAACACAACTTTTCGCTCTGCCTTTCCTACGGCAGGCAACATCAATAAGGCAGTCATCACTGCACATAAAATCTTTTTCATAATCTACTTTGCTTTAAAAACTCATCTTACTTCAACCACCAAGGCATAGCAGTAATCTTATCGTTATTCTCGCCAAACTGACGCTTGATGGCATCCTCAACATTCTGAGTATTATACTTGTTCTCTGTTTCCGGATACATCCAGCGATAAGGAATCGGATTATCTGCCAGATGAGCAAACTCAGGATAACCTGTACGCAAATGCTCAAAGAACGGATCCCAGCCTCCCTGGAAGAAACCAACACAGTATTTCTGGAAGATGATACGCTCTATCTTCTGTTCCTGAGTCAACCGGTCATCCCACTTCACTTCATCGCCCTGGAGATATGTGGTTGCTGCATCATCAGTAACATACTTCGCATAGTCACCCGAATAAGTATGATACCAGGCAAAAGAAGCTCTTACTCCATTTTCATAATACTGCTTGGCATCACCCTGAATCCAACCTCTCACAACAGCCTCAGCCAGAATCTGCTGCAACTCAGCATAACCCATCAACATCGTTGGCTCACCGGTAGGATTGGTACGATAACGGGAATTGATCTGAGAAATCTTACCGGCACCTACCAGGTTCTTGTTCTCGCCGTATGGAACAGTAGGATCACCACCCGCATAAGCCGTGAAATCGGTTACAGCCTTGCCGGCAGAAGCAGCTTCATTGGTAGGGAGTGCATAAAGGAACAATCGAGGGTCCTTGCGGAGAGCCATACCATCTATAAAGGTTTTGTCCATGTAGAATCCTGACCACTGTGCATTGAACTGCGGATAGCGGTTACCCTCCTGGTCGATGTAAACCAACTGTCCATTATCTGCATTTGAAGCCATCAGCGGCAACTGGGCAATCTGCTTGAACTCCTTCTTGATGTCGTGATTGCCCACCTTCTCCTTATGAGAAAGCGTCAACAAGACCTTCAGGCGGAAAGAATTGACCAACTTCTGCCACTTGGCAGCATCACTGCCATAGATAATGTCACCACTGATGCTTTCCTGCTTGCTGGCAGACTGCGAAAGCTCATCGCTGGCAGTTGCCAATTCATCCAGGACACCAGCAAAAACAGTCTCCTGAGAATCATATTTAGGAGCAAACTGTCCATCGCTTTCTCCCTTCAAAGCCTCAGAATAAGGTACATCACCAAATTGCAAGGTGAGATTATAGAAGTAATATGCACGGAAGAAGTGATAAAGACCCAGATAAACGGTCTCACCGGTTCTATCCGCTTCCTCCTTTAACTTGGTTATCTGAAGAAGCTCATTGTTGTAAGTACTGAAGCTGCCACGGTTCCACTCATAAAACTGCTCCGCATTATGACCATCGGTCTGTACTACCATCTTATCAGCATACATACCTCCGGTGCCGCGAGAGAAAGCACTCTCGCAGACATTCGGAAGAATGAGCTTTGGAGAAACCACCGTTGGGTCATTTGGATTATCATTGATATCGTCAAAGCTACTGCATGAACAGCACAAAGCGCCCACCAGAGCCAAAGACAAGAATAATTTTGCTTTCATTTTTTCTTTATCTTTTTAGAATTTTACATTAAGTCCGAAACCTACATATCTGGCTGTTGGATCAGCCGCACCGGTATCGCCACTTGTATCACCGCTTACATCAGGATCTACGTATGGCACCTTAGCCCAAAGGAATGGATTGTTGCAGAAAACGGTGGCTGTCAATCCCTTGATGATGGAAGCCTGAGGCAACATATGATGGAAATCGTAGGTGAGACTCACCTGGCGCACCTTCAGATAAGTACGGCTGAATGTATTGGCAAAGAACTTATCCATCTTGTCGGTCACGACGGCGCGGTATGGATAGTTCTGGCACCATGACTGCCAATCGACGGCATTGGTAAACTTCTCAAACTTACGGGTATCAGAAACCACATTTCCATGAACATCATAAGAAACCTCACCACTCACCACTCTTACGGCATTTGGCACGAAGACCGGTTTGCCTGTGGCATATTCCTCATCACGATAGCGGGTAGAGTTAGGATGCTTGCCACCCCACCACATCTTCGGACTCAGGTTAGAATACATCAAACCGCCAATGGCCGCATTCAATTCTACGCCAAGAGTAAAGTCATTGAAACGGAAGGTATTCTGCATACCCAATCTTACATTCGGCTCATAATGCCCCACCTTGCGATCGTACGGATCCTTCAAAGGCTGACCATTTGCATCAACGATTACACGGCCTTCCGGATCACGCTGCCATACGGTCGCATAGTAAGCATCTGCACGGTCGTTCTTCTTCAAATTACCAAAGTACTCGTCACCACCATAAACCTCGGTCAACTTACGGACACTATGACTAGCGTTCAAATTAAAATCCCACTTGAAGTTCTTTGTCTGAATAGCCTTTACCCCCAAGATAACCTCCAGGCCATCTGTGGTATAAGTATTACCATTGATCTTGCGGGAATCGAAACCGGATGCCTGGGAAATCTGCATATCCAGAATCTGGTTGGTATCCAAAGAGCGATAGTAACTGAAGTCCAGAGAAAGACGCTTCATGAAAGAGGTAGAGAAACCTATTTCAAACTGAGTGGTCTTCTGAGGCTTGATGTTTGCATTTACCAAAGCAGAAGGATAACTCACCACGGTATTGCTACCCCATGAGGTCTCCTTGTTATAAACCTGCAGAATCTGATAAGGATCCAAATCGCTGGAAACAGTAGCCCAAGAACCCAACACCTTGAAATAATCAACAAACTGAGGCATCTTAATATAGTCGGAAACCACAGAACTCAATGCCACAGATGGGTAAAAATAAGAGTTATTGCCCGATGCGATAGTAGAAGACCAGTCGTTACGACCTGTCAAGGTGAGGTAAGCATACTTGGAAAGATCAAGGTTGATAGAACCATACACACTCTTGATTTCCTTCTCGCTTCGAGTTCCCCAAAGAGGATTATCTGAACTATAGGTAAGAATAGAACCTGTAGAATTCTTCAAGGAATAGATTCCCGGGACATTCAAGCCATCGGTAGAAGCATAGTCGTTGCGATAGCGACGATAGAATACAGATCCACCGGCATTGACGGTCAGATTGATATCATCCAGGAAACTCTTGGTATAGGTAGCCAGCACGTCTGCATCGACATTATCCTGACTCACATTCCATACCTTGTAGGCACCCTCGCGGGAATCCCCATAATTCAAATAAGACTTCGGAATCTTGTTCTCGGTAAGATTACGCTTAGAACGCAGGGAAACACGTCCCATCACACTCAACTCAGGCAGAATCTGATAATTCAAGCGCAACTGACCAGTGGTGACATTGCGACGCTCCGAGTGTCTTGACTGAGAAATGGCGAAATAAGGGTTATTATACCAGGCATAGTTATAGTTTGCCTGCTTGTATCCCTCCATACCAGGTACCCACTGGTGCTTCTTCAGTTCACGGATATCAATATCATCTCCCATCCATTCCACAATGGAATACATGAAGTTGGATGGATGATAACCATAATCCGGATAATTAGGAGAAACCACCATGTTGTAATTCAACATAGCATCCAAGGTTAACTGATCAGAGAGATTGAACGTAGAATTGAAATTCAATCCACCTGTATGCAGGGATGTGGTTGGAGCCTGCCCCTTCTGGTAAGCATACTGACCCAGGACATAGACCTTGGCCTTCTTGCCCTGATAAGACAAGGACAAGGTATTATTGGTGATGATACCAGTCTCCAGGAATTCCTTCAGATTATCATGAGAGGTCAAAGGCATAGCCACACGCTCATATCTACCAGGATCATCGTACTTTGTGCCTTTCACGCTACCCCACCAAGGGGTTTCCTCGCCAGTTACCTTATCACGGATCGGACTGTTCCACTGAGGAGCCATATTGCCAACATCCAGTTTAGGTCCCCATTCCATATCATCGTCCGACTTTCCGCCTCCTTCACCGTCCCAGAAAGCATACTGTCCGTTAGAACCGCTACCATACTGGTGCTGGGTCTCAGGATAAGCAACGAAACCGGCAGTCATCATATCCTTGGTAGAGAAATTAATCTCAATACCCTCTTTTTCTGCCTGTTTGGTAGTAATCATGATGGCACCATTCTTACCTCTCGCACCATACAAGGCAGATGCAGATGTACCCTTCAAAACGTTTACACTGGCAATATTCTCACTGGAGAGATCAAACATATCAGATTCGATAGGCACACCATCCAACACAATTAACGGAGCATGACCACGGAGCGAGAAACTTGGAGACTCGAACATGCTGGAAGGAACAGAGACTGTCAAACCAGCCACCTGCCCCTGCAAAGATGAACCTACGTTCATATTGCCCTGAGCCGCCAAATCCTTGCCGGTAACCTGCTGAGTGGTATAACCCAGCTTCTTCTTTTCCTGCTTGATACCTATCGCTGTTACTACGACTTCATCTATATCCTGAACATCTGCATCCAAGACAACATCCAAACTGGCGGTTGTCACCTTCACGGTCTTAGTTTTATCGCCCAAATAAGTAAACTCCAGCACCGCATTCTTGTCAGCATTGATTACATAGTTACCATCCACATCAGTAACAGTAGCGGCATTAGAGCCCTTCACTTTAACAGTAGCACCTGCTACTGGACCCATATTGTCAGAAACCTTACCTGTCACCTTCATCGACTGTGCAAACAGAGAAGCGTTTAAGCACAGAAAACAGGCAAGCGTCATTACTTTTTTCATAAACCTTATACTAACGTTGTTATCCCAATATTATTCTAAATTTATTATTTCAGCGCCACCTTAGAAAATAAGGCACAAAGCTGCTTATAATCTTTCTTACTGTTTCTCAAAGCCTTTTCAAATGATTTGCTATCCTCTGAATAAAAAGCAGAAATGGCTACATTCAATACCTGATTCATCTTGCCGGTTGCCTCAGTTTCTGAGATTTTATGATCCTTTACATCCTCTTCGAGTCCCTTTGATACTCTTTTCGCTGCATTAAACAAGTCACCTTTCTTGATAACAATACGCGTGGTCGGGTCTCCAGGAACCACTGGAATACGCTTCACACAGAGTTCTTTAAGCTGGTCAAAAAGAAAGGAAGTCTGTTTGCTAAACTCTACATTCCCAGAAATCTGATCAAGCTGCTGTTCAGTTGGCTGAGCAACGCTATAGATAAACTCCCATGCAGGAACATTTTCATTTCCTGCGAATGCTGCCATCACTGAGCACAGCAGCATCAACAACATTAATCTTACCTTTTTCATATCCATTTTTTAGTTTTATTTATTATCCCAAAAGCGGCCTTCATCAATTGCTTTTCCCGCAATACTCGAGTGGAATTTCGATTTTTCTAGATTCGCATCCCATTTCTGTTCATCTCTATTGCAGAGATTACAACAACTATCATAAGGTAAATCCCATCAGAATGCATACAAATTCCGGACTCACTTTTTCAAGTGCAAAATTAGTGGTATATCTTTACGGTATTGCTACAAAATCTATACTTTTCTATTAAGACTCTCCAAAACACCTAGTTTTTAACAACCATTAGTGAATAAACTAGAAAAACATAGGTGACACAATTTAAATATTGGACAAGCCCTATCTCAATACATCATAATTCTATAAGGTTGATACTTCTTCTCCATTTTTTAGAAGTTGTATTTTCAAATCAGCATACTTTGAATCAGCAATGATCAAATCATTGATTTTCGGGTCATGGTTGACAATGATAACACTGTCAGCAGTGATATGCACATCACATTCTGAACCGTAAACCTTGGCATCATACGAAGGCAAGACTCTAAACAAATGCCCGGTAACAGTAAGACCTGGCTTATGCCCTCTGCATTATTGGAGAGCCACTAACTCTCCAGTATCCCTTGCCATATCCCCATCTTCTGGCATCAAACTCATTGATGCCGCATCGAATAAGATTATTAATTCTCGCCTTCGGGAGTTTCCAAGTCTTCCATATACACATGCGTATCCGTCGCAGCAACCAACTATCAGTATCAATAAGCAGGCGTTTCATATTGGCTAAGTGATTGTATCCGCTACATCCTCTTATATATTCCTCAAGTTTCTGCTTTCTCTTAGCATATCCCCATCCATTACTTCGTGAAGTCAACTCCTTGAGTCTGGCTTTCATCTTCGCTTTGGATTTCGGATGTACCGTAAGTGGCATTTACCCTTACTTATATAAAAGAAATAACCTAGATACTTAATACCCTCAACGTATGATAAGACAGTCTTCCCCTTGTTCACATGCAGGTAGAGTTCACCTTCGAAGAACCGAGTTATAGATTCCGTTACCCGTATGGCTACATGATTGGACTTGCACCCATTAGGCAACATACATGCTAGTCAAACAAAACGCAGACATCAAGCCCCTTGCTTGATGTCTGCATGTGACGGTTCAAAATCATAACCTATAAGTGTTTCTCCTTACACAACGACTTCGTCAGGGGGAAAAAAGATGCCTTATATATAATATATTTGACACTTTACGTTCTCCTTCATGGTCGAACATTTTGTTGTCTGAAGGATAATTCACAACACCTAAAGTATGCGTCCACAGAGTAGTAGACCCTCCTCCATCAAGATTCAGAGCATCAGTAAAGCCAAGCCATAATGCTATTTTACATTCCTCATATAGTGTCATTCCCATTGCCTTGCCTTCTGCCCTTCCATCAATAGTGACAAAAGCTACATTTCCGTCACTATCGATAGCCACAAACGATCGTGGGTTGCGGTTATTGAACTTGTTTGGCACATAGTCGCACGAATCAAGACAGATAGTCCTTCCGTGTAGTAGCAATGGATAAGATGCCAAAACATTGTCGTAGGCAGCACTTTTTTGGATCATATCATTGTATACAGACGGAATAATCCGCACCGACCTACTATTACTGTCAGCCACAACCAATCCCCAGTTGTTTCGAGATGTCTGCTCAGGTGAAACTCCACTAGAATGAACACAACCATTTCGTTTAATAAATGTAAGGGCAGGTCCTGCGAAATCAAAGAAGCTACCATTTATAGCAAAATCTGCCTTAAGTGACTCAGCCATTCGACTTACCTCTACTAATGTATCACAGACTCCAACCTGCAGACTGAACTCTTTTACATTGTAAGTAAGTATTGTGACATTTTGCGGAGCATTAAAAATATGAAAATTGGCAACCTTCAGCTGTACGCCATTACCATCATACAGAGTCTGCCATTTGGCATTTACAAGAGCAATGGAGTCCTTGTCGGAAGCAATAATAGGCAGTACCTGCATTATGGCTAAGATAGCCAATAGCAGGATAGCCTTCAGGTTAATTGTTATTTTATCAGAATTAGTCATCTACGTTGTTTTGCTTTTAGATATTCTATGAGTTTCTGTGGTCTGTCGGTCTGTATAATAGAAGCACCTCTATCAAGAATCCATCCCCAACTATCATCAGGCTTACAAAGTTCCACAGCTGTGTCATCATCATGTCCGGCATTGAGCGATGGCCACAACGAATTAATCCAAATCTTCGAGCCACTATCTTTTATACGTTTCATAAGATTCAGCACTCCAGGAGTAGCCGTGCGGAAACAACACTCCATAGCAACGGGGCTAATCTTCGTATATTCAATAGTTTTCAGCTCTGCCCCATCCTCTTCAAGATTGATTATCGGCATATAGATGACCTTGTCGAGCACATCACCATTCTCGCTACGCACCTTATCAAGAGTATAGCCGGATTTTATTACCACTTGCTTCAATGTGCCAGTCTTGACAAGCAACTTATAGACATCGGCAAAATACTCATAACCCTTGTCTATATTTACGAGAATCTTGTCCTTACACAGCAATAAGGTTTCCTCAAGTGTTGGAATATGATGGAATGTGGCACGACCTAGTCCATTCTTAAGATGAAATTTCTGCAACTCTGCCCATGTATAATCAGAAGGTTTGCCATGTCCGTCCGTAGTACGGTCAATAGTATTATCATGCATGAGTACAAGTACGCCATCTTTCGTTTTTTTCAAGTCAAGCTCTATCATGTCAACTCCCATATCTATACAGTTTTGGAATGCCTGCAAAGAATTCTCAGGAGCATTGCGCCAATCACCACGATGACTTACAACAAGCACCCGACGGGAGTTGGGGTCGTGAAGAACATTAATAAGTGTGTCTATGCGTGTCTGTGCCGAAGCACAGACAAAATATACAACAGCAACAATCAATAAACAAAACTTCTTCATTTTCTATGTACTTTAATATCCAGGATTCTGATACATCTTTTTATTGTCAAGTTTCCACTCATCATATGGTATAGGAAAATAAATATCTTTATCACCAAAGTTATTAATATCTGAGATACCATAGTCGGAAGATTTTTTTGAATGGATGTATGTCTTAAGTTCATCAGTAGATAAGAATCGCAGCAAATCGTACCAACGCTGATTCTCAAAAGCCAACTCCGACCGGCGCTCATGCAATATGGCACGCATAAGTGTTGGGCACAGTATGCGATAGGTATTATCTGAGATAGAAGCTTTGTAACTCGAAAGTCCTGCACGCTGGCGCACTATATCAAGCCATTTTATAGCCTCAACGTCATTGCCTTGTCGTGCATTTACCTCTGCAAGCATAAGTACCACATCTGCATAGCGTAGTATAATCCAGTCGTTACCACCATATCCTAAAGAACCGGCAGCATCACTTGTATCACGGAATTTAGTGATAAACCACGACCTGGCAGCCGTATTAGGATTGTATTTAACCGACCATTCCTTACGCACATCACCCTCTTCATACTCTTTTACGAGGTCTGGATTGACAAATGTTCCTATGCCTTTCGACTTTACTTGAGAGTTTACAGTCTCACCCACTGACTGATTGTCGGCAGCTATTGATGAGTGAAAGTCTTTATCACCCTGCTTATACACTATCTGGAAGATTATCTCAGGGCACGTCGATTTTTTTGCTACATCAAACACATCTGCATAAGGAATGTTTTGCAGATTGTCAAAGGTTCGCATATCATAGCATTGCATGAGATAAGTTTTAGCCTTTGCAAGACATTCTGCAGTGTTGACATCAGCAAGTGTAGCGGCCATTGTAAGATAAACCTTACCAAGCAGTGCTGTTATCGAAGCCTTATCAGCGTGGCCGCGGTTACCTTCGGGCTGACGGTTGGGAAGTGAAGAGTCAAGAGCATCAGTGAGGTCGGCAATAATCTGGTTGTATATATCAACCTTAGGCTTTCGCTTTGTGTTTGCCTTCACATCAGCAAATGTTGGGCAATAGTCTGTAACGAGTGGAGCGTCACCCCATTTCCTGACAATCTCAAAATATACTAAGGCACGCAAAAATTCAGCCTCAGCTACGTAATTTTTCTTGGTAGCAGCATCCATATTTACCTTCTCGGCTCCCATTATAGTATAGTTGCAATCGTTGACTGTCTTGTAGAGTCCAGTCCAATAACTCTTCAGATAAGTGTTGCTTGGCAATATTGCGAAGTTGGTAAACTGGAAAGGCTCACCAGCCGATGATTGGTTGTCAAGTCGCCCTGTGTTATCCGATCGTTCCTCTGTGAAGAGTGTACTACCCTCACCCATACAATACTTGTTGCGCAAAGCAACATAAGAGCCATTGAGAGCTTTTGCCACATCACTCTCGCTCTGGAAATACGAATCTACAGGTATCTTATTGGGATTCGATTCCGTAAGGAAATCATCGCAAGAAGTTAGCGAAAACACAGCTGTCAATGCAACAGCTATCATCATTTTATGTCTTGAATAAAGTGTCATAATATCTTTTATTTTTTTTGTTTTCCTTTTCATTATCTTTTATGTTAGAATGTCAACTGCACACCCATGTTGTAGGCACGTACAAGCGGATATTTTCCGTAGTCAACTCCTGGTGTAATGTTTGAGCCATTATTGTAGTCAACCTCGGGGTTGTAGCCCTTGTACTTGGTTATGGTGAAAAGGTTGTCGGCAGCTACATACAAGCGGAGCTTTGATATCAGTCCGTTTGTTGCGTGCTTGATGGCAGACACATTATAACCAAGTGTCAGGTTTGTACAGCGGAAGAACGAACCATCTTGCAAATAGAAAGTCGACAGACGTGTACTGTTGCTCTGTGTACCTCCACGCGATGCACTGTATATCCAACCATTGCCAGGATTCTGACTGTTGCGGTAACGCTGGTCTACACACGCATACTGGTTGCCTGATCCCTCAAGATTAAAGAGATAGTAGTCCTGACCATCGAGCACCTTGTTGCCATACGAGCCATTGAATGATGCAGAAAGGTCGAAGTCACGATAGTTTCCACTAATGTTGAAACCATAGGTAAACTTGGGGTGAGGATTGCCTATGATAGTCTTGTCGTTGTCGTCAACCACACCGTCACCGTTGACATCGTCAAAATAGAGGTCACCAGGTTCAAGTGGAATACTCTGAGACAATGAACGTGCAGGACCCTTTATCTTGTAACCATCCTCAAACTTATGTGTTGTGGCATTATAGTGCTTGTTGTCCTCTGCAATGTTAGCCATATCCGACTCCTTCACCATGCCAGCCACACGAAATCCGTAGAACATACCAACGGGTTGTCCTACCTCTGTGATATGAGTCTTATAGGAGCGTTCTGCACCATTTACAAGGAGCACATTACCACCATCGAGATTGAGCACCTTATTTCGGTTAAGGCTTATATTACCACTTATATTAAGGTTATAATCCTTATGTGCCAAAATACGTCCATCGAGCTGTAAGTCAAAACCCGCATTTCGTATTTTTGAGTTGGGTAGATTGGTAAGTATCGAGTTGACTCCTGATATTGCCGACATGGGTTGTTCAAAGAGCAGGTCACGCGTATAGCTCAGATAATAGTTGGCAGAGAGCGAGAGACGACCGCTAAACATTGAGAGATCAAAACCGAAATTATACTGCGACGTTGTCTCCCAGCCTATGGTGTTGTCTTTCACGCCACCAGGTTCCATCCCCGAAACTACTGTACCATTGCCAAACACAGCACCCTCAGGAGAACTCATCACGGCTTGATAGTTATAGTTGCCAATATTATTATTACCACTTTTACCCCAGCTGGCACGCAACTTCAAAGAAGAACTATCGCCAAAGATGTCGCGGTAGAAACGCTCATTTGAAGCAGTCCATGCCAATGACACAGATGGGAAGTACCCCCAACGGTTCTTTGGTCCGAAGAGTGAAGAGGCATCTCCACGGAAAGATGCTGTAAGATAATAGGTATTGGAGAAGTTGTAATTGAGACGAGTAAAATAAGACAGCATTGTCCAATTCGACTTCGACGTATTGTATAGCTGCAAATTGTTGGGATCGGCTCCATGTCCTGTTACCTCTGTTATATGATCACCCTCATATCCCGTGGCCTTTACTCCAAGTCGGTCATAGGTGTTCTTCTGGAGCGAGTAGCCTACCACACCGCTGAAGTTATGACGCTCAGCCCATGTCTTCGAATAGTTTGCTGTGAACTCACCAAGCCAGTCGTTAGTATGGGCATTAGTGGCAAGAGCATAAGCAGCAGCGCTAGCCTGTGGTGTACCTGGCAAATAGGCTCCTGTAGAGAGACTTGTAGGACGATAGAACTCATACTTTTCATTGTAGGAGAACATTCCAAGATTGGCCTTGAGGAAAAGATTGTTCACCGGCTCATAGCTTGCCGTTACGTTAAAGGTGTTGCGGTCACCATTGCGACGTATCTTTGTCTCCTTCACCATTGCCACAGGATTTTCTATCTGCTGAAAACCATACTGCGAGGCATATGATGTCATCTCACCCTTAATGAGGTTGCCTTCATCATCGTAGCATCTGAAGAATGGAGCATAAATCAATGCACCTAGAATAGCTCCATGATCGAAACGTCCCTCTTCTATCTCTCGGTTCCAATTTGATGTATGCGAGAAATTAGCACCAGCCTTGAGTCTTTTGCTAATATTAATGTCCATATTACCACGCAAATTAAAACGGCGCTGTCCTGTGTAACGCACAATACCATCCTGGTTTTGGAAACTGCCACTCAGTTCGTAGCGCATATTTTCATTGCCACCGTTCACTGATATATGGTGGCGTTGAGCAATGGCGTTATGATAAAGCTCATCCTGCCAATCGGTGTCATACAGAGGAGCTTTTACAGTCTGCGATGCGAAATCATATAGAAAATCAGGTATGTTTACCGCACTATTTGAGCCACCAAGACGCTCTGCACGCTTTGTATTATCGTCACTATAGTAAGAATCGTCCCAAGTTTTGCCCTTACTTTGCATTAGACGACGATAATAATTGTTGCGACCATCTACAACAAGGTCAGCAAACTGATTCGCATTTAGCAAATCCACCTTCTTGGCAAGCTGGTTTATGCCCAACTGAAAGTCATAGCCCACACGTGTTTTGCCTTCCTTGCCGCGTTTAGTTGTGATAAGCACTACACCACCAGCAGCACGCGAACCGTAGATAGCAGCGGAAGCTGCATCCTTAAGCACCTCAATAGAAGCAATATCCTCAGGGTCGAGCAAGAGGTCACCACTCGAAGGATAACCATCGATTACATAGAGAGGATCAGAACTGGCGTTGATTGAAGCAGTTCCACGCACACGAATTTTGGTTGACTGATATGGCGCACCACTTACCTGTGAGATTTGCACACCCGACACTTTTCCCACAAGACTTTGACCTATGGTTGGAGTAGTGGTGTTGAGTTCACTCGCCTTTATACTTGACACTGCTCCAACAAGGTCGGTTTTGCGCATTGTTTGGTATCCGACAACAACAAGCTCATTCAAACTATGTGTATCGTCTTTCATTGTAACAATGATGCCATCATAAGCTTTAACTGTCTGCGGTGTGAATCCTATATAAGAAATCTCCAATTCAGCATTATGGTTTAATAAACTAATATGAAAATTGCCATCAATGTCGCTAATGGTTACATTTTTCATTCCTTTCTCTTTAATGGATGCTCCGATGATTGGCTCTCCATTTGCATCACACACTTTTCCTGAAATCAATACTGGCACAGCCTCATTTTCTATTGCTGCTTTGTTTAACGCAACATTAGTTGCAGCGTTTGCCGTAAGAGTTATACTGCCAAGCATTAACAATGGCATGGCACAGTTCATTTTACCTTTCATATAATATCTTTTGTTTTTCTCATTTTTACCCTGCAAAAATCAGAATACCTTTAACACACTAATCTGATTTTCGGTTGCAAAATTACGGGTATCAGATTACAGACAAGATTCAATGGTTACACATTTCCAATACTTAATCATTACTAATCTGTTTCAAGGTTGATAAATAGATGACTTCAGGGATGAGCTACACCTTATTATATTATATAAAAGCACTAGTGTCCCGTTAAAACGAGACGATTATTAAATAAGTTATTAATACTCAAAAGTTTACGGACTTTTTATAGTGTATTCGATT
>ERZ773170.410-NODE-410-length-44723-cov-104.999754_pt1 | contig 44723 bp, 37 predicted proteins | sample MGYA00581002_ERZ773170 | MGnify/ENA primary metagenome ERZ773170 (study PRJEB29015, sample SAMEA2737811) | human gut metagenome | biome: human gut; feature: human-associated habitat; material: faeces | place: China | collected 2012 ... | reverse complement strand
ATGCTCTCCATTCGCCAAGAAGTGAATAACGAGATTCTACGCTATATGGAGTCGGGTGGTTCTCGAATCTGGTGCTGTGCTCGTCATCAATGATGCTTTTCTCTTATTCTTCTGCCAGTTCTTTCATCGCATCGTTTAATGTGTTGAAAAGAACGTTGATGTTTTCTTCTTCATTCTTGCATGCCTCCTTGAAGAGGGCTACAGGATCTTCGGTGCTGCTCTTGAGCGGAGTCTCGTTGAGCAGGATGTTGACATTGTTCAGCAACATGCCGTGAAGGGTAGGCATGTGGAGCTGGTGCTGCTCGCCCTCCTTGCTGCCACACTTCAAGCCTGCGGCGTATGCCTTCACGATGATGCGCACCAGAAGATGGATGGCCATCGGCTCATCAGCAAGACTGATGAGAATGCCGTGGGTATAATCGCGTACATGCTCTTCAAGAGTGGTAAACTTGCCTTGAAGTAGCCAGGTGAAGTTACGCTTGTATTCTGATTCCATCGCCTTGTACAACTGGTTCGATTTGCAGGCTATGCGCAAGTAGTCGAGCATGGTTGGCTCAAAGGTCGGGGCAGCCTGTTTCATGCTGTCGAAATTCTTCTTTATGCGTTCGTTGGCTTCCTCGGCAGTCTTGTAGTTGAGGCGTACGAGGGTGGAGAACATGATGTCGAAGAAGTATTGGTTTACCTCGCCGTAGTGCTCCAGCATCATCTGCTTGATCTGTTTCGGGTCGTTCTTCTTGCTGAAGTCATTGCCTTCGATGGTAGCATCGATAATGCCACGTGCGTAAGCTTCGAAGAAACCTCTTACAAATGCAGCTACTGCCTGATAACTGTTGATTCTTTTGCTCATTTCTTGTCTGTGTTTATTGGGCTGTTCCTGTTTGCAAATAACAGCTTCTTATTCAAAAGTCTTAAATTCATACCCCTGTTCCATGAGCCATTCTATGGCCTGAGGGAGCGCTGTCTTCAGCTTTTCAATGCTCTTCAGCGAGTCGTGGAAGGTGATGATGCTGCCATTGCGGGCATACCGCTTCACATTGTTCACCACATCTTCTGCCGTCATCCATTTGGAATAGTCGCGCGTCACCACGTCCCACATGATGACCTTGTAAGTGCGGTGCAGCCACCAATACTCACTTGGTCGCATCCAGCCGTGAGGTGGACGGAAGAGATGGGCATGGATGATGTCGTTCGCCTTATTGGTGTTGAGCACGTAGGAGATGACACGGTGCTTGAAGGCACCGATATGGTTGAATGTATGGTTGCCTACCTGATGACCCTCTGCCACAATCTGGTTGTAGAGGTCATGATGGCGCAATACATTCTCGCCTACCATAAAGAAAGTAGCCTTGATATTGTACTTTCTCAGGGTCTCTAAGATGAATGGAGTTGACTCTGGAATCGGACCGTCATCAAATGTAAGATAGACAGAATGGTCTTTCTTGTCCATTCTCCAGATGGCTTTTGGATATAACCATCTGAGCCATTTGGCTGGTTGCTCTATGAACATGGATAAAACAGGTTTATATGAATAATGAAAAGTTTGGTGTCGTGTTTCGCGACACCAAACTTTTTTCTATTTTTTACTGATTGCCTTCCGGCATTCTGCCACCTCTGCCATGATAGAGACGGTAGAGGTTGTTGAGCTGCTTCTCATACTTCTGCTCCAGCTGTGGACTCACCATTCCGGCAGCCTCGCAGATGCTCTGCATGATCATGATCTGACGGATGCAGTCATGCTCTGCCTGGAGGAAACGGTCGTTTGGCAGCGTGAGATAGTAGTTGAGGTATTGTGAAGCATTCTTCCATACCGCTTCTATATATTCCTTGCCCTTGGCTTTCTGACCGGTCATCAGCCAGCCGCGAGCCATATCCAAGCCACCGCTCATGTAGTCGAGCGTAACATTATAGGCAGGAATCTCGGTATCAGCCTTCTTCAGGATGTTGATAGCCTTCTGCTTCTTGCCTTCGGCGATGAGCTGGAGGGCTGTCTGGGCGAGCAGGCGACGGTGGGTATAACACATACGCATGGTTGTCTCGTCGATGTAGAGTCCCTTCTGCTTCAGGTTGCCGAACTTGAATCGGGTCATGATGTTGTGATAAGCCTTCTCTGTATCGAAGTTCTTGGCACCTGGCTTGTTGGTGGTGAACGGAGTGATTCGGTTCACAAGTCCCTCCTGTACGAAGTTGTCACCGAGGTTCATATAGTTCTCTTCGCCTACGGTGAGTGCTACGTAGAGCGGACGGGTCCAGTTACACTGTGCCAGCATTTCGAGCATCATGAGGTCGCCCTTGTAGAGTGCACTCTTGCCGGCAAGCGAGATGACCATCTTGTCTGGAATAGAATCTGATGCCATCATCATGCCGCTCTTCTTTACAGCCTCCTTGTCGATGGTGACATAGAGGGTATCTGTAGGGATGAAGTGCATGTCAGGGTTCTTGCTGCGTACCCAGTTCTTCAGGATGTTCTTGAGCTCGAACGGTTCGTCACCAAACTGCTTCTTGGCGTTCTCTGGATCCTGCTTGTAGAAGTCAAGAATCTGCTTCTTTGCTTCAGGTTCAACAGAAACATATTCGTTGGTACCTGAACAGAAGTCGAGACGTGACCAGGTGATTGGCACAGATGGTGAGTTGTATGCAGGACGCTTCATCTGGTCGATATACCAGTCGGTCTGCAGGTAGCTCAGGTTACATACGCGAGCATCTGTTCCAACGCCTTCTACCTCCTGGTTGTACCAGAGTGGGAAGGTATCATTATCACCATTGGTAAAGATGATAGGGTTGCCCTTCTCCTGGAGTGACATCAGGTAGTTCTGACCGAAGTCACGGCAGGTGTAACGGTTTGAGCGGTCGTGATCATCCCAGGTCTGTGATGCCATCTGGATAGGTACGAGAAGTGTGATGACTGCTACGATGGCTGTTACGGCAGTACCGCTGAGCTTCATCTTGCGCTTCAGAATGTCGATGATGGCGAGTACGCCGAGACCGCACCAGATAGCGTATGCATAGAATGAGCCGGCATAAGCATAGTCACGCTCACGTACCTGCATAGGTGTCTGATTCAGGTAGATGACGATGGCAAGACCTGTCATGAAGAACAGGAAGAATACAATCCAGAACTGCTGGATACCGATAGGGAGGAGTACTTCCTCTTCCTTGCCGTTCTTCATTACCTTCTTCTTGCGGGTATACCAAGCCTGCCAGAAAAGTCCGATGAGACCGAGAATCAGCGGCATGCAATAGAATACATTGTGGCCCTTGTTCTCCTTCAGGTCGTCTGGCAATTTGCTCTGGTCGCCATAGAGTGAATCATCGATGAATGAGAAACCGGTAATCCAGTTGCCGTGCTCTGGCTCACCATTGCCCTGGATGTCGTTCTGACGGCCGGCAAAGTTCCACATGAAGTAGCGCCAGTACATGAAGTTGCACTGGTAAGAGAGGAAGAAGCGGATGTTGTCAAACTGTGACGGCATCTTCACCATCATACTCTCTCCGCAGCGGTCGTAAGGAATCTCTGTGCCTTCTACACCGCCCATCCAGTCTTCGTATGCCTGGGCATGAGCCGAACTGTACATACGAGGGAAGAGCATGTTCTGTGCATAGATATACTTATTCTTGTGACTTACTACGAAGTAAGAGTCCTTCTCATCAGCCGAAGCCTTTTCCTTGCGCTGGTAAACCGGTGCGCCTTCCTTCATGACAGGCTTGCACATGTTGCCGTCTACTTCGAGGGCTACCTGTGATGTATAAGCCTGGCCATAGAACAGAGGACGGTCGCCATACTGGTCGCGGCTCAGATAACTTCCCAGGGTAAAGATGTCCTCAGGAGAGTTCTGGTCCATAGGAGGGTTGGCAGAAGAACGGATCACGATGAGTGCGTAGCTGGAATAACCAATCATCAGCATCAGCATGCAGAGCAAGGCTGTATTCTTGACGCGTGCTGAGATGAGCGGCAGGAGCTGCATCTTCTTCTTGGCGATGCCTGTAGATTCGTCAACGCCTGTTACTACTTCCTGTTTGCGCTTGTAGCCGAGTACGAACCAGAGGATAACCAGTACGATGATGCCGGTGATGGCAGCTGTCCAGCCATATCCGTAGAATGGGATGCCGAGCATGCCGAAGCCGAGAACAAAGGCGATATTCTGCTTCTTCTCGTTCTTCTCTGATGCATTACAGGTCTCGTAGATGCCCCAGATGACAGAGGCTACAAGACAGATGATGTATACGATTTCACCGGTATTGAACGGACAGCCGAGGGTGTTGACAAAGAACAGCTCGAACCAGCCGCCTACGGTGATGATACCTGGAACCACACCATACAGTACGGCTACCACTACGAGGAATGAAAGGAAGAGAGCCAGGAGTGAACCCTTGAGGTTGGCATGTGGCACCTTCTTGTAGTAATAAACCAATACGATGGCTGGGATACAGAGCAGGTTGAGCAGGTGGACACCGATACTCAAACCGGTCATATAGGCGATGAGCACAAGCCAACGGTCGCTATGAGGCTCGTCAGCATGGTCTTCCCACTTTAATATCAGCCAGAATACCACAGCGGTAAAGGCAGAAGAGAACGCATAAACCTCACCCTCGACAGCTGAGAACCAGAAGGTATCGCTGAAGGTGTAGATGAGTGCGCCTACCATACCGGATGCCTCGATGGCAATCAGCTTGCTGGTGGTCAGTTCTTTCCAGTCGCTGATGACGAGTCGGCGAGCCAGGTGGGTGATGGTCCAGAAGAGGAACATGATACAGACGGCGCTCAGCAGGGCGCTCATCGTATTTACCATCTTGGCTACCTGGGTAGTATCGCTGGCGAAATGTGTGAAGAAATTGCCTAAAAGCATGAAGAATGGTGCCCCAGGTGGGTGACCGATCTCCTGCTTGTAAGCAGTCGTTATAAACTCAGGACAGTCCCAAAAACTGGCTGTCGGTTCAATTGTGGAACAATAAGTGAACGCCGCAATGATGAATGCGACCCATCCGAAGATATTGTCCACTAATCTGTACTGTTTCATTATTGTTTAAACTTTAATGTATTATATTTCTTTCTGAATGCTTTCTCTGTTTCTGAGTGCTTTCTCCGTGCCTTTCAAAAAGGCACATTCCAGTTGCAAAGATAATAAAAAGATGAGATAATATGGATTTTTGCACCTGTTTTTTAGGCATTATTATATAATAAGCCTATACATTTAAGAAATGCTCTTCCAGTTTCTCTCTCGGCATATCTGCCGTATCGTGGTAGTGGAGATGATGATTTACGCAGGCGATGTGCTTTACGTTATTGAGCACTTCGGCTACATCATGGCTTACGATGATGATGGCGCACTCCCGGTTGATCTGTTCCAGCATCTCGTACATCTGCTTCTGGAAACGGCGGTCGATGTAGGTGTTGGGCTCATCCAGTATCACTACATCGGGTTTTGAGACAATGGCGCGGGCGAGGAGTACTCGCTGCAGCTGTCCGCCGCTCAAGGCTGCGATATGGCGGTCTTTCAACTCCGTGAGCTGCATCTGTTCCAGACAGTCGAGAACCTGCTGGTGCTGTGCCTGGGTGTATCTCGAAAAGAGACTTTTGGTCTTGCTGAGTCCTGAGAGTACCACTTCATAGACGGAGATAGGGAACTGTTTGTCGAGATGGTTGTATTGGGGCAGATATCCCATACTGATTTCCCTTACTTCCTCCCCGTCTTTATAAAAGCGGATGCTGCCGTCTGTGGGTTTCATCAGTCCCAGAATGAGGCGCATGAGGGTTGTCTTGCCACCACCGTTGGGACCGATAATGCCAAGATAATCGTCTTTGTAGACGGTGAGGTTGATGTCGTGGAGCACCTCCTTGCCTTCGTAACCAGCCGAAAGATGCTCGATTTTTATGATTGGAGTCATATTATTGTAGTTTTTACTTCCCAACAACGATTTTCTTGCCCTGTACCGCTGCTGCCGCTTCCTGCATCGCCCAGTTCCAGTCGCCCTGCAAAGGATTGATATTCATTGGCTTGGTGTGGCTCTCCTTGATGAAGGTTGTGGTGTTGCGGTTGGCAAATTCTGCCTGTATCAGGCAGAACTTGATCTTTTCTTTTCTGGCTCTCTCTATGAGGCTCTTCAGCTGGGAGGCACTAGGCTCCCTGCCTTCTTCCTCTATGGCAAGCTGCTCCAGCTGGTAATCACGGGCAAAGTAGGTGAGGATAGGGTGATAGATCACAAACTTGCGTACCATCTCGGGATGATTCTTGAAACCCTCTCTGATGGTGCTGTCTCGCTTGTCGATGATCTTCAGCAGCGACAGATAGTTCTTCTCAAAGAATGCCTTGTTCTTCGGCTCCAGATTGCAGAGTGCCTTGAAGATGTTGCTGGAGATGATGCGGGCGTTTTTGCAACTCATCCATACATGCGGGTCGGTATTGCCGCCTGGTGTCTTGGCAGGCGTGATGCCTGTGGAGGTATCTATCACCTTCATGTCAGGAGCGTTGTCCTGCAGCTTCTTCATCCAGGTCTGTTCGAAACCGATGCTTCCCACTTTCAGATAGAGGGCACTCCTGGAGAGTTCCATCATCTGCTCGGCATAAGGCTCGTAAGTTTCTGGATTGTTGCCGTTGGATACCATCACGTTGACATCCACCTTATCTCCGGCAATCTTGTCAACGAAAAACTTGTAGGGAGGGATAGTTACGGTAACAGTAGGTTTGCCATCGCTGTTGGCGACAGATTCCTTTCCGTTACTTTCTGCGGTGTTACCTTTCTGCTGGCTGCCTTTACAGCCTGCGAAAACCGCACATAATATAATAAGGTATAAATACTTTCTCATAAGCAGTCAATCTATATGAATCAATTCTTTGTTTTCTTCGCTGTTTGTTTAAAAGATGAAACTGAGTCCGTAAACCAGCAGTACATATCTCAACACCTTTCCGATGGTGATGCTGATGACAGAAATAACGATGTTGGCTCTCGTCAGTCCCAAGACGATGGTGATGGCACTTCCCAACAGGGGCAGGAAGGCGAAGAATCCCATCCAGGCTCCTCTGTCGGCCATGAAGTTCTGAGCCTTGTCGAGACTCTCTTTCTTTACATGCAGATATTTCTCTATCCATTCCAGCTTGCCCATCCGTCCTACGCCATAGTTGAACATAGAACCGAGCACATTGCCGATGCTTCCATACAGTACGAGCTGGATAGGTTCCAGTCCGGCAGCCTGTAAGCCCGACATCACCACCTCGCTGCTGAAGGGAAAGAAACTGCCGGCAAGGAAGGCTGATACCAGCATGCCCCAGTAGCCCCAGCTCATTAAGAAATCTATCATCCAACTCATAGTAATATGCTCTCTGGTACGAGTATGTTGTAAGCCATGATAAGTACCAGCATGATGAGCAGCAGGATGAAGGAGATGTTGGTAAACTTACCTCTGGTGAATGTGATGAAATGGGCGATAAGCGGTGCTGTATTCACAATCAGGATGCCGCCCAGTTCCTGTATATGTTGAGGCTGGAGGACGATGAAGATGATGCAGGCAACCGATATCATGATAAACGTTTCGTAAATCATGCGGGTGCGTATCTTATCGCCGTAGCTGGTGCGTATGAAGTGGATGGAACCGATGATGGTGAGCAGGGTAACGAAACTCAGGTTCAGAATCTGATGGTCGGTAACCTGCGAATAATCAAAGAGTTCGCTGTAGTTGATGAATTCACAGAAGTGGTCAGCCAGCCCCTGTATGTTGTCGGTATAGAAGAAATAACCGGCTGCAAACCAATAGGGCACGATGAGACCTACCAGGGATGCAAAGAATGTCTTTACGCTAAACGAGAGGGTAAACACCATCATCATGATCCACAGGATAGGCATGAAATAGCCTATCTGCACGAAAACCATCGATGCCAGACCGATGCAGGCAAAGGCGTAGAAAGTCCAGCCTGTAGAGCGTTTATCCTGATAGCAATTCCAGATAATGAGATAAAAGGCGATGAAACACATCGTCACAATACTGCTTTTTAAAGAGAGGTGGGGGAGTCCTGCCATCGTCATTAATGCCAGAAAACTGCAGGATACCATTCGGCTGTAGGTACGCATGAGGGCATTACGGTTGTTCAGTTCCACCATCAGCAGGGTAGACATGGCTGTGAAAGCAAATTCTACCCAGATATTGGATACCAATAAACCTACTGCAACCCAAACCAGTGTGGCAAGGGTTGCAGTAATAGGTAAAGAGTAGCGGCTAGCCGCTACTTTATTTTGAAAAGTTTTCTTTCTTAACATCTAATTCAACATTAAAAAACTAAAGGTCCTGTCCGATATCAGAACGGAAGTACTTGTCGGTGAACTGGATCTTCTGTGCCTCGGCAAAGCTCTTCTTCAAGGCTTCTTCCTTGTCCTTGCCGTAGCTGCTTACGCAGATGACACGACCACCGTTGGTTACTACCTGACCATCCTTCATGGCTGTACCGGAGTGGAATACTACTGAGCCTTCCACGTCATCGATGCCATGAATAGGATAACCCTTCTTGTAAGCCTCAGGATAACCGCCGCTTACGAGCATCACGCAGACTGCAGCACGCTCATCAAACTCGATGCTGCGCTTGTCCAAATCGCCTGCTGCTACACCCTCAAAGAGATCCACGATGTCGCTCTTCAGACGGAGCATCACGCTCTCTGTCTCAGGGTCACCCATACGGCAGTTGTACTCGATGACCATAGGCTCGCCTTCAACGTTGATCAGACCGAAGAAGATGAATCCCTTGTAGTCGATGTTCTCCTCAGCAAGTCCCTCTACGGTAGGACGGATGATGCGCTCGTCAACCTTCTGCATCCACTCCTTGGTAGCGAATGGTACAGGGGTAACGCTACCCATACCGCCAGTGTTCAGACCGGTATCGTGCTCGCCGATGCGCTTGTAATCCTTAGCCTCAGGCAGAATCTTGTAGTTCTTGCCGTCGGTCAATACGAATACAGAGCACTCAATGCCGCTCAGGAACTCCTCAATCACTACGCGTGCAGAAGCGTTGCCGAACATACCGCCGAGCATCTCCTTGAACTCTTTCTTAGCCTCTTCCAGGGTAGGGAGGATGAGAACGCCCTTACCGGCGCACAAACCGTCAGCCTTCAATACATAAGGAGCCTTCAGTGTCTCCAGGAATTTCAAGCCTTCCTCTACGTGCTCGCCGTCGAAAGTCTCATACTGGGCAGTAGGGATGTTGTGGCGCTTCATGAACTTCTTGGCGAAGTCCTTGCTGCCTTCCAGTACGGCGCCAGCCTTTGATGGACCGATGACAGGGATGTTCTGGGTGCGAGGATCGTTCTTGAAGTCATCGTAAACACCCTTTACCAATGGGTCTTCCGGACCAACTACCACCATATCAACGCCATTTTCTACTGTGAAGTTCTTGAGCGCCTCAAAGTCGTCTGCCTTGATATCTACGTTCTCGCCGACATTCTGTGTACCGGCATTACCAGGAGCGATGAAGAGTTTCTCACACTTCTCGCTCTGAGCGATTTTCCATGCTAAGGCGTGCTCGCGGCCACCGCCTCCTAACAATAAAATTTTCATTTGCTGTAAGTTATTGTTTGTTACTAAACTTTCGCAAGTAAGCCCCACACGCCCTGAAAGGGCAGAAGCCCCTAGCCCAGGGCATCGCCCTGGGTAATTACGGACGCAAACCTGTCGCCCTGTAAGGGCAAAAGCTTTAAAACTCCAGACAAAACATAAAGCTTTTGCCCTTACAGGGCGCCTTACTGATTGCCATTATACCCAGGGCGATGCCCTGGGCTAGGAGCTTTTGGGCCTTCAGCCCGTTCTTGAACCACTTGCGAAACTTGAATTTGTTATTTCAAATAATCGAAGAAATAATTGCTGATGCGCTCATGCAGATGAGTGCTCTGATGACCTCTCATGTTGTGAGGCTCGCCAGGATAGACGAAGAAGTCTGGCTGGGTGCCTGCTGCGATGCAAGCCTTGAGGAAGCTGAGGCAGTGCTGTGGCACTACAGTCACATCGTTCAAGCCCTGGATAATCTGCAGCTTGCCCTTCAGGTTCTTTGCCTGATAGAGCAGGGAGGTCTTCCTGTAACCCTCTGGGTTGGTCTGTGGGGTGTCCATATAGCGCTCGCCATACATCACCTCGTACCAGTGCCAGTCGATTACCGGACCGCCTGCTACGCCTACCTTGAACACATCAGGGTGGTTGGTCATCAGTGAGATGGTCATGAATCCGCCGAAGCTCCAGCCGTGAACGCCAATCTTGTCAGCATCTACGTAAGGAAGCGTCTTCAGATATTCCACACCCTTCATCTGGTCTTGCATCTCAATCTGTCCGAGCTGGCGGAAGGTAGCCTGCTCGAAAGCCTTGCCACGGTTCTCGCTTCCACGGTTGTCGAGGATGAAGAGCAGATAGCCCTTTTCTGCCATGTAGGTTTCCCAACCACGGCTAGAGTAGTTCCAGCGGGCATCTACGTTGTGGGCATGAGGTCCACCATATACATATATAATGGTAGGATACTTCTTGTTTGGATCGAAGTTTACCGGTTTCACCATTCTCCAGTAGAGGTCTGTTTCGCCATCGGCAGCCTTGATGGTACCGCAGCTGTACTCAGGTACATTGTAGCCCTTCCATGGGTTCTCGGCTGTGAAGTAAGCGGTGCGCTTGCCGTTCTCGGTGTTTACGATGGCAATCTTGCGAGGCACGGTTGGAGTAGAGTAGTTATCATAGATAAACTGTCCGTTCCCGCTCAGGGTAGCGTTGTGCCAGCCCTTGCCGCAGTCGTCCATCATGGTGCGCTTGCCGGTCTTGGTATCCACCACGAAGATATTACGCTGGATAGGAGAGCACTCGTTGGATGCGATGATGATGCTCTTGCGCTTGGTGTTGAAGCCGAGCACTTCCATCACTTCCCATTTACCCGATGTCAACTGTTTGATTTCGAGTGATTCCGTGTTGCTTGCCATGCGGCTGCCGTGCTTGCCCAGGGTGCAGAGGTAAAGGTGGTTGTAGCCATCCTTGCGGCTCTGCATGATGAAGCTGCTGTTGTCCCAAGGCAGGAACTGGATAGGGTGGCAAGGCTCTACATACTTCTCATCGGTCTCGCGATAGAGCTCGCCAGTCTTCTCGCCAGTCTCTGCGCTGTAGGCAGTAAGGCGACAGTCATTCTGGTCGCGATTCAACTCAAACATGTAGATGGTCTTGCTGTCCGGGCTCCATGCGATGTTGGTGAAGTAGCGGTCTGTAGGGTCGCCAGCCTTCAGATAGATGGTCTTGCCGGTCATGCAGTCGAACACGCCCACAGTTACCTTGTGCGATGTCTCGCCTGTCATCGGATACTTGTCTGGTGCAGGCTTGGCGCAGCAGGTTTCTGTCTCAGGATGATTGAAGTAATCTATCTCCGGGATATCCACCTGTGGATAATCCGTCACCATGCTCTGGTCCATGCGGTAGAAGGCGAGCAGTTCGCCGTTAGGGCTCCAGAAGGTACCCTTGCTGATGCCGAACTCATCGCGGTGAACACTCTGACCATACACGATAGATCGGCTGCCGTCTGTAGAGATCTGGAAATCGTGAGACTTCTTCTCTCTTGTCATGGCATTGTTGGTTACGTCGAAGGTGCGCACGTAGAGGTTGCTGCCCTTCAGATAGGCGAATGCATTCTGCTGGGCGTTCGCCTCCAGTAGGTTCTCGCCATCTTCAAACTCCATCTCGCTCAGCAGCTTATGCTTCTTGAAGTCGATGGTGTAGGTCTTGCTGCCGTTGCTTACCATCACGATGCTCTTGCCTGCGAAAGGGAACTGAGCGTTGTAGAGGGCTCTTACCTTGATGTCCTTGGTTGGAGCAATCCACTGGTTGATATCGTTGATACCGAAGAGTTTTGTCTCCTTTCCGGTAATCTTGTTTACGAGATAGCATGCCTCGATGTCCTGATGGATGAGTTCATTTCCCCACCAGGTGCACCAGCGGTTCTTTGCCACCATGTTGCGGTAGTTGTTGCCACCGAAGTTCAGGTCTTCCAGTGTGAAGGCTTTCTCGCCCTTCTGTGCAGGAACTACGCCCTGAGCCTGTATCTCGGTTGCATTCATTGCCATCATGGAAATCATAGCTGCAAAAGATAATTTATAAATTGAATTCTTCAGATTCATGATTTTTTTCTTGTTTTTTTGTAACACCTAACACCACGTTTTGTGGTGTTATGTGGTTTATCTGTCTGATAACTAGGATTTTATATTTAGCGACGCAGCGTTTCACTGCATTGCTAGAAATCTTTAGTGACGCACTGTTTTAGTGCATTGCTAGAAAATCTTAATCCTCATCATCAAAGTCGGTGTCGAAGCTAGGCTTGCTGCCACGCTTTCCTCCGAAGTTCTTGCCACCTCTGCGGTCTCCCTTGAAACCACTGCGCTTGTCATTACGGTCTCCCTTGAAACCTCCGCGCTTGTTGTCACGGTCGCCTCCGCGCTTGCCTCCGAAGCTGCGGCTGCCCTTGCGGTCATCATCATCGTCGCGTCTTCCGGCAGCACCCACACGTGGACGTCCGCCACGGCGAATCTCATTGCGGCGCTTCTCGAAGTCCTCCAGGCGATGGCTGTGGAACTGGAAGCTGCGGATATCTGCCTCTTCGTTCTCTGTCTCCTCGCTCACACGCTTCTTGAACTCGCGCTCCTTCTTGAAACGGTGCTTCTGCGCCATCTCGCTCTTCTCGCGCTCAGTCTTCACGATACCGCCCTCAGAGCGGAACTCCTTCATCTTGCCGTCGAACATCACATACTTGCGGAACTCGCACTCCAGACTTCCGTTATATACCGGAATCTTGATAGATGGCTTCAATCCGATTTGCTCGAAGCACTCCTCGCGGTAGCTCAATACCCAAGCCTCGTTGCCTGCGAAGGCACGCTTGAAGCGCTCGCCAATCATCTTGTAGGTGTTCAGCAGGTTAGGTGTAGAGATACGCTCGCCGTATGGAGGGTTCATCACGATGATGCTCTTCTCGGCAGGCTGTGTGAAGTCCTTGAAGTCCTGCTGTGCGATGGTGATATCCTTGCTCAGTCCGGCTGCACGCACGTTGAGGTTGGCAGTGTTCACCGCCTTCATATCTACATCATATCCGTAGATGTGGTGCTCGAACTCGCGCTCCTGAGAGTCGTCGTTATAGATCATATCGAAGAGATCCTGGTCGAAATCGTTCCACTTCTCGAAGGCAAACTCCTTGCGGAATACACCTGGAGAGATGTTGCGTGCGATGAGGGCAGCCTCGATGGCGATGGTTCCCGAACCACACATTGGGTCGATGAAGTCGCATTCGCCCTTCCAGCCGGTCATCAGGATCATACCTGCAGCGAGAACCTCGTTCAGAGGTGCCTCTACCTGCTCCTGGCGGTAGCCGCGGCGGTGCAGACTCTCACCGCTTGAGTCGAGACTCAGTGTAGCGTTATCCTCTGCGATATGGATGTTGAGGCGGATGTCTGGGTTAGACACGCTGATGTTAGGACGTGTGCCCTGCTTCTCGCGGAACCAGTCCACGATGGCATCCTTTACCTTGTAAGTCACGAAGCGTGAGTTGCGGAACTCCTCAGAATAGACCACTGAATCTACCGAGAAAGTCTTCTTCACGTCTAAGATGTCATCCCACTTGATCTTCTGAACCTCGTCGTACACCTCTTCGGCAGAACGTGCCTTGAAGTGCTTGATAGGTTTCAAGATGCGGATGGCTGTGTGTAACTGGAAGTTAGCACGATACATCATTTCCTTGTCGCCTGTGAAAGATACCATGCGGCGACCTATTTGTACATTGTTAGCACCCAGTTGGGTGAGCTCCTCAGCCAAGACTGGCTCCAGACCCATAAAGGTCTTGGCAATGAGTTCAAATTCCTGTTCCATTATTGAATTCTATATCTAATAAACTTTGTTTTTCTTTTCTATATTTCTTTGTTTTCGGCTTCATGTCCTTGGTCACCCACACGTTGGCGCCCACGATGCAGCCTTCTCCGATGGTGATTCTGCCCAGGATGGTGGCGTTGGCATACACGATGACGTCGTCTTCCAGGATAGGGTGGCGAGGGATTCCCTTGATAGGATTGCCGTCCTTATCCAGCGGGAAACTCTTGGCTCCGAGGGTAACACCCTGATAGAGTTTCACGTTGTTGCCGATGATGCAGGTGGCACCGATAACCACACCCGTGCCATGGTCGATGGTGAAGTGGTGGCCGATGGTAGCCTCCGGATTGATATCGATACCCGTCTCCGAGTGTGCCAGCTCCGTCATCATTCTTGGGATGAGTGGCACGCCGAGCTTGTGCAGAACATGGGCGATACGATAGTTGGTGATAGCCTTGATCACGGGATAGCAGGAGATGATTTCTCCGTGGCTCATTGCTGCCGGGTCACCGTTGTAGGCTGCCTCTACGTCGGTGGCGAGAATCTTGCGGAGCTTGGGGAATTCCATGATGGCTTTGGCGGCGATGACGCCTGCCTTGGCGCGTTGGTGCTGCAGTTCTGCCTGGGTTTCCGATTCGCAGTCGTTGGCGAAGCAGAGTCCGGCGAGAATCTGTTCTGCGAGCATCTCGTAGAGTTTCTCAACTCTTACTCCGATATGGTATTTGATGGTAGAGATATTCACGGATGAGTTTCCGAAATATCCCGGAAAGAGGATGGATCGAGACAGATTGATGATGTCTTCGAGCGCCTTGCCCGAAGGAAGTGGATTTCCGTCTCGATGCTGATGGAAGAGACCCTTCAGCGATTCGGCGCTTGAAAGCTCGTCGATAGTCTCTGTCAGCTGATGAGTTAGTGTATCTTTACTCATGTTCTTAATGTATCAATAAAATTCGAGTGCAAAGATACGATTAATTTCTTGAACTGCAAAGAATTCGTTCTTGTTTTTTGTGATTTTTTTAGCGTTGCTGAAATTTCATATCCCTGAATGCACTCCAGGCTATCGGTACCGCCACGAGGAAGGAGCAGATATCTGCCCACGCCTGACACATCTCCACGCCCAGTAATCCGAAGAAATGAGGGAGGATGAAAATGAGCGGAATGAAGAACAATCCGCTACGTGCTGCTGCCACGATATTCGCACGTACGGGCTTGCGGATGGTCTGCATCAGCATATTCGTCAGCACGATGGTGGCTATCAGAGGGAAGCTGATAACCTGCCATTTCAGGGCAACGGAACCCACGGCTACCACGCTGGCATCATCACGGAAGAGTTCGATGATAGGCTCGGAGAAAAGGAAGCCGAAAACGGCACAAATCGCCAGAAATACCGTGCCGCATTTGATGCAGAAAAAGAAAGCCTCCTTCACGCGGTCGTACAACTTGGCCCCATAACAGAAACCGCAGAGCGGCTGGAAACCCTGCCCCAGTCCGATGACCACGGCATAGGTGAAGAACGAGATTCTCGTCACGATACTCATACCCGCAATGGCTGCATCTCCATAGGCTCCGGCAGCCACATTCAGCACCAGCGTGGCGATGCTTCCCAGACCCTGTCTTGATAAGGAAGGCGTGCCGCCAAAGATAATCTCCTTGAAGTAAGCCCTGGTTGGCGTGAAGTTGTGCAGATGGATTCGGATGTTCTCTCCCTTGTGTGTCATCCAGAAAAGCATGGCGCAGCCGAAGCATTGGCTGATGAGGGTGGCAATGGCGGCACCCGTGATGCCCATGGCAAAATAAAGGATGAGCAGTGGGGCAAGGATGAGGTTGAGCAGTACTCCTGACATGATTCCCTTCATCGCATACATCGTGTTGCCCTGGAAACGCATCAGGTTGTTGAGTGTCAGAGAGGTCGTCATGAAGGGAGCGCCCAGCAGAATGATGCCAAGATAGCGCTCGGTATATGGCTGGATGGTGGGGGTGGAACCCAGAAGAATGCACAGTGGTGTAAGGAAAAGTTGTCCAAGAATGGCGATGAAAAGTCCCGTCAGAAAGCTCAGTATGAAGCCCGTAGCCGCCATCTTCTTCGCCTTCTCCACCTCCTTGGCTCCCAGCATTCGGGAAATATAGTTGCCGGAGCCATGACCATAGAGGAAACCAACGGCCTGGATTACTGACATCATGGCGAAGGAAACGCCTACCGCTGCCACGCTCTGGGTATTGATGCTGCCCACGAAGTAGGTGTCGGCGAGGTTGTACATACTCGTCGATAACATGCTGATAATGGTAGGAATCGCCATCGTAAAAATCACCCGATGCACCGGTGCATGGGTCAGGAATGTATAATTATCTCTTGATTTCTTCATATTCTTTCTCCTGTAATTCTTCTTCTTATCTCCTTGTATTCTTGAATCTTTTCAGCCTGCAAAGTTACTGCTTTATTTCCGAAAGGGGGGAAATATTCGATGATTTTAACGCTCGGCAGGAAAAAAAACACGGATTTCGTTTGCCATCTCGGAAAAAACTCGTACTTTTGCACCGTTTTTCTGATGATACATTATTATAAAAAGAAAAATCAGAGCAAAAAGTTTTAGAAAAAAATCAGATCAATGAGTGATATTAGAATCATACCCGTTACTACCAAGAAAGGATTGAGAACTTTCATACAGTTCTATTACGACCTTTATGAAGGTAGCAAATATGCCGTTCCTTACTTGCGTTTTGACGAGTGGAATACATTGAGCAAAGACAAGAATCCTGCCTTCGATTTCTGCGAAGCGCAATATTTCCTGGCTATCGATTACAGCATCCCGAAGGTGGTAGGCCGCATTGCCGCCATCATCAACCATTGTGCCAACGACCAGTGGAACAAGAAGCAGGTGCGCTTCGGATGGTTCGACTTCATCGATAATCTCGAGGTTTCCAGTATGCTGCTGGATGCCGCAGCCCGGTGGGGCAGAGAGCGTGGCATGGAAGAATTGGTAGGGCCACTTGGCTTTACCGATATGGACCGCGAAGGAATGCTCATCGAAGGATTCCACGAGAAATCCACCATGTACGTCAACTACAATTACCCTTATTATCCCAAGCACATGGATGCACTGGAGCTCTTCCAGAAGGACAACGACTGGCTGGAGTACCGCATCAAGGTGCCTGAGGTAACCCCTCCGAAATTTGCCAAGACAGCCCAGTTCATCGAGAGCCGCTACAATCTGCATGTGCATAAGTTTACCAAGCACGAACTGGTTCAGGGTGGCATGGGCAGGGAAGTCTTCCGCATCGTCAACGAAACCTACAAGGATCTCTACGATTTCCAGCAACTCACCGACCGACAGATCGACGGGTATGTGGATTCGTATATCAAGATGGCGGATATGAACCTCATCACTGGTGTGGTAGATGGCAACGACAACAACCGCCTGATCGGTTTCGGCGTATCCTTCCCATCCATGACCGAGGCGCTGCAGAAGAACCGCAACGGCAAGCTCTTCCCTTGGGGATGGCTTCGGCTTCTGCGGGTGATGAAGTGCCATGCCACCGATACCGTGGATCTGGTGCTCATCGGCGTGTTGCCGGAATACCGTAGCAAGGGTGCCAATGCCCTCATCTTCGCCGACCTCATCGAGCAGTACCACCGCTACGGTTTCAAATGGGCGGAGGCGATGCCGCAGATGGAGAGCAACAAGGGGGTGCAGAGCCAGTGGCAGTATCTGGAAAGCGTGCAGCACCGTCGCCGCCGCTGCTACAGAAGAAAGTTATAGGAATTTGAAGAAAAATAAAAATAATTAGAAATAGAATGAGATTTGCAGTTATAGCCGCAGGCGAGGGAAGCCGATTGGCACAGGAAGGCGTGGAACAGCCTAAACCCCTGGTGCCGGTATGCGGCGAACCGATGATAGAGCGCCTTCTACGCATCTTCGTAGATTGCGGTGCTACCGAAATCGTAGTGATTGTCAACGAATGGAGCACTGCGGTGCGTGAACATCTGGAGCAGATGAAGCTGCCGGTGCCTCTGCGCCTGGTGGTGAAGACCACTCCTAGTTCCATGCACAGTTTGCATGCACTCTCGCCTTATCTCCGTGGTGAGCGCTTCTGCCTTACCACTGTGGATACCATCTTCCGTGAGGAGGAGTTCAAAAAGTATATCCGCCACTTCCAGGAGGCAAAGGATATTGACGGCTGCATGGCTGTCACCCCATACGTGGATGATGAAAAACCGCTGTGGGTTGGTGTGGAGAAGCAGGAGAATGCCGAGGGTGCCAGTCTGCTCGACAAGCAGGGCTCGCACAAGAAACCCCGAATTACGGGCTTCCATGATAAGCAGGAGGGCGATGACCATCTGATTTCGGGTGGCATCTACTGTCTGGGCGACAAGGCGCTCGATGTGCTCGACCATTGCATGGAGCAGGGTATGAGCCGTATGCGCAATTTCCAGCGCCAGCTGGTGGTAGAGGGATTGAAGCTGGAGGCTTATCCTATCAACAAGATTCTCGATGTAGATCACAAGGAGGATATTGCGAAGGCCGAGGCTTTCATCCATCCGCTGGAGGGTAAGACCCTGGTGGGTGTATGCCGCGGTAACGAGTTCTCGCCTAATTGCGTGGATAACGATGCTGCCATCATGAATGCCGTAAAACAGCAGCTGGAGGCACTCGGTGCGAAGGTGATGCTGATGTGCGAGAAGGAATTCTGCCGCAAGGCAACTGTGTTGGAGAGAGCCTACGGATGGCCTCGCTGCCGTGTGACAGTGGGCGTGGATGGCTTCTTCTCGATGGCACGCAGCAAGCAGGCACTCGATATTCTCGGCAGAATAGAGGAGGAAGGCGTATTGGTGGTGAACTCCAGTCTGGGTGTAAACCGCTGCATCCGCCGCATCATGACCGAGCGTTTCATCGCCGGAGGCATCGCTACTCCCGAGAGCCGCATCATCGGCAGAAACGGAGAGATGGTGAAGGATATCCACTATCCTTGCTGGCTGAAGCGTGGCGACGGCTGTGCGCAGCAGAAGGAGGATACCTGCTATGTGCAGAACGAGCAGGAGGCTGAGGCGCTGCTGAAGGAATTCTGGCTGCGCGGCATCACATCGGTGGTGGTGAATGAGCATCTGAAGGGCGACCTCATCAAGTTCTACGGCGTATCGGGTACCGATTTCTTCTATTGGTTCTATCCATCGAAATGCGGCCATCGCTCCAAGTTCGGACTGGAGGTGATCAATGGCGAGGCTCGGGGCATCGCCTTCGATGCCGAGGCTCTGAAGGCTGAGGCTGACAAGGCTGCCGACATGCTGAATGTGCCGGTATATGGCGGCGACTGTGTGGTCAGCGAGGATGGCAGCATCCGCATTATCGATTTCAACGACTGGCCTAGCTTTGCGCCATGCCGTGATGAGGCTGCGTTCTATATAGCAACAAAAATGATACAAGAATAAAAATAAAAAAGATGAATCAGGAATTTAAGGCTTCTCTGAAATCAGCGGATACCGAGGAGCACATTGATATTTACTTCTATCGCCCCATTGGCTACCAGTGGGCGCGATTCTTCCGCATGCTTCACGTCACCCCAAACGTGGTGACCATTCTTTCCATCTTCCTCGGCGTAGGAGCGGGCATCTGCTTCTATTTCGACGATCTGGCAATCAACATCTTGGGCATCTTCTTGCTCATTTGGGCAAACGTATATGATAGCTGCGACGGTCAGCTGGCACGACTCACCAACCAGAAAAGTGCCTTGGGCAGAATCCTGGATGGCGCAGCTGGCGACTTCTGGTTTGTCAGCATCTACTTCGCCATCTCCTTCCGTCTGATGCCGGAGTGGGGCTGGAAAATCTGGGCACTCTGCATCGTTGCTGGTTTCGGATGCCATGCCATCCAGAGCCGTCTTGCCGACTACTACCGTCAGATTCACCTCTTCTTCCTGAAAGGAAAGGAGGGAAGCGAACTGGACGATGCCAGCAAGCAGGTAGAGCTGTGGAAGCAGATGAAGTGGAAGAAGGAGCCTGTGCAGAAACTCTTCCAGTTCTTCTATAAGAACTATACCTTGGGACAGGAGCGGGATACTCCTATCTTCCAGATATTCAAGAGAAATCTGCGCGAAAGATATCCGCAGCAGTTGCCTGAGCAGTTGCGTGCCGACTTCCGTGCGGGCAGTCTTCCACTGATGAAATATGCCAATATCCTTACCTTCAACTGGCGCAGCATCACGCTGTTCATCTCTATTCTGATAGGTCTTCCATGGCTTTATCCGGCTGTCGAAATTACCGTGTTCAGTCTGATTTTCTTCTATATGCGAGGAACCCATGAGCGTCTTTGTCTGAAGCTCAACCAGAAGGTCCTGAAGGGAGAGTACGGGGCATAAACGTCTTATTTCGGGAATAACAAATACTTTTGTGAATTATAAATACTTTTGTGAATAACAAGTTCTTTTATGAATAACAAGTTCAGAAATATATTCATGGCGTTCGGTATCATCGCCATCATCATCATGCTCTGCACGATGGATATGGACTATACCGATATCTGGCGCTATCTGAAGCAGGCGGGCATCTATTTCCCGCTGATTCTCGGTCTGTGGCTCGTAGTTTATTGGGTAAATACCATTTCGTGGTGGCTCATCATCAACGACGAGGGCAGGGTGAAGGGACTCTCGTTCTGGCGCGTGTATAAGCTCTCCGTGAGCGGATTTGCCCTGAACTACACCACTCCCTGCGGATTGATGGGCGGCGAACCTTACCGCATCATGGAACTGAAGCCTTTCACAGGTGTGAGCAAGGCTACATCATCGGTCATTCTCTATGTGATGATGCACATCTTCTCCCATTTCTGGTTCTGGTTTCTTTCGGTATTTCTCTATATCGCCCTGTATCCGATAGGGGTTCCTATGGGCATCATGTTGGGCTTCATCGCAGCCTTTTGCCTGCTTGGCATCTACTTCTTCGCCCGCGGTTACAAGACGGGAATGGCGCAGAAGGGCATCCGTCTGCTCACCCATATTCCTTTCGTGAAGAACTGGGCTAAGCGGTTTGAGCAGGAGAAGCAGGAGACCCTGGAGCAGATAGATTCGCAGATAGCCCTGCTGCATGGTCAGCACAAGAGCACCTTCTACAGTTCCCTCTTCTTTGAGGTGATGGCGAGAGTGCTCCAGAGCCTGGAGATTTATCTCATCCTGAAGGCTTTTGCGGCGGATATCAGCATCGCCGACAGCGTTCTGATTCTTGCCTTCTCATCGCTCTTCAGCAACCTCATCTTCTTCTCTCCTATGCAGTTGGGAGCCCGTGAGGGTGGTTTGGCGCTGGCGGTAGATGGCCTGCATCTTACGGGTGCCCTGGGTGTATATACCGGTCTCATCACCCGAATCCGTGAGCTGGTATGGATAGCCATCGGCATTCTGCTCATCAAGGTGGGAAACAAGGATCTGAAGAAGATTCAGGAAGAATACGAGGCTGATCAGAAGAGCCAGCAGCAAACAATTAATAAAGGAAAATAATGAAAGTACTGGATATAAAAGGAATCATTTTTGATTATGGTGGCACGCTCGATACCAGGGGCGACCACTGGTCGGAAGTGCTGTGGCAGGGCTACGAGCACTTCGGCATCGGCGTGGCTGATGACGAGGAAGTAGAGCCTGGAGTAAGTATCCACAAGCAGGCGTTTCGCGATGCCTACGTGTATGGTGAGCGAGCACTGGCTGTGAATCCTATCGTGACTCCCGATTTCCATTTCGAGGATATTCTCAGAGAAAAACTGATCCTGGAATTGAATTTCCTGGCAGGAAAGGAATTGCTGGAGACAGGAAAGGATGATTCTGAGAAACAGGCGAAGCTTGGGAATCCCGGAAAAGATTCTGATGCATCGTTATCAGAAATGTCATCTGTATCAGATTCATCATCTGTATCAGATTCATCATCTGCATCAGATTCAGATGCTTCATCAGAAAGCCTTTTTCTCTCTCTTTCTGATTCTGAAATTCAGCAGATTGCTGGGGATATGGCCCGTTACATCAATGCCAAGACCCTTGCTCTTCTGAATGAGAACAGGCAGGTGTTGGAGCATCTGAAGCAGAAGGGTTATCCGATGGTGCTGGTTTCCAATTTCTACGGCAACATCAATCAGGTGTTGAAGGATGCAGGAATCGATGGCTATTTCAAGGATGTGATAGAATCGGCAGTAGTGGGGGTGCGCAAACCGAACCCCGCCATCTTCGCCCTTGGAGTCTGCGCCCTCGATCTTCCTGCCTCTCAGGTGCTCGTAGTGGGCGATACCTATGGCAAGGATATCATTCCCGCCCACAAGCTGGGTTGCCACACCCTATGGATCAAGGGATTGCAGTGGGAAGAGAAGAAGGTGGATGAATCCATCCCAGATGGCATCATCAAGAAACTCTCTGAGATGGAGGGATTTCTGAAAATCTCATAAAAAACTGAAATATATAATAGGTTTTTGCAGCTATTTACGAATAATGTTATAACTTTGCAGCCTGAAAGTAGAGAATGATTAATAATGGGCGCAAGGCCCCTATATATATAATAAGGTAATGAAAGGTATAAGAAAATTGTATTTGGTGCTCGTCCTCCTGGTGGTTTCTACACTCCAGATGATGGCGCAGCAGAAGATAACAGGTCGTGTCATCGACGATGACGGCTTTGCCGTATCGTATGCAAGCGTGCAGTACAAGGGACACAAGATTGCCGTTTCCAGTGATGGAGAAGGTAAGTTTACCATCGAAAAGAAGCCGGGACTGATGCTTACCGTCAGTGCTCTGAGCTACAAGACCGCAACGGTCAAGGTAGATGAGAAAACCAGCTTCCTCGAAATCAAGCTCAAGGACGATTCCCACAAGCTGGGAGAAGTCGTGGTGAAGTCGAAGAAGGGAAGATACAAGCGCAAGGATAACCCTGCCGTGGAACTCATGCGACGTGTCATCGCTGCCAAGAAGAAGAGCGACCTCAGCAACTATGATTATTATCAGTATGATAAATATCAGAAGATCACCCTCGCACTCAATGATATCACCAAGGAACAGATGGAGGGCAAGTTCTTCAGCAAGCGACAGTATCTCCTCGACCAGGTAGAGCTTTCGCCTTACAACGGCAAGCTCACCCTGCCGGTAAGTATCGATGAGACCGTTTCGCAGCACGTTTACCGCAAGGACCCGAAGAGCGAAAAGGATATCATCAAGGGTCAGCAGAGCAATGGTATCGGACAGGTGATCCAGACCGGAGAAATCCTGAATACAGCCATCAAGGATGTCTTTACCGATGTGGATATCTACGATGACTACGTGCGTCTGCTCCAGTATCCGTTCCCATCTCCGCTGGGCAGAACAGCCATCAGCTTCTATCATTATTATATAGAAGATACGGTGTATGTGAACCGCGACCTCTGCTATCATCTGCAGTTTATCCCAGCCAACAGTCAGGACTTCGGATTCCGAGGCGAGCTTTATGTGCTTGCCGACAGTACCCTGCACGTCAAGAAATGTAATCTCTATATGCCTCACAATTCAGCCGTCAACTGGGTGAAGGATATGAAGATTGAGCAGGAATATACCAAGCTCGACAATGGCGAGTGGGTGCTCACCAAGGATGATATGATAGCAGAGATGCACATGAACAAGCTGCTGCAGGACCTGCTGGTGGTGCGCAACACCCGAATCACCGATTACGCCTTCGACCCTCTGCCGAAGATGCTCTTCAAGGGCAAGGCAAAGGTAAGGCATGATATGGATGCGATGAACCGTGATGAGGCTTACTGGAACAAGTACCGACAGGTGGGGCTCACCAAGAGTGAGTCGTCGATGGACAGTTTCATCCACCGTATGGAGAATTCCAAGGGATTCAAGTACATCATCTTCGGCGTCAAGGCGCTCATGGAGAACTATGTAGAGATAGGAAGCGGAGGAAAGGATGGCAGAAAGAGCCTCTTCGACCTCGGACCTATCAACACCTTCCTCTCCAACAACTACGTGGATGGCGTGCGCCTGCGTCTGGCAGCCCGCACCATGGCGGCACTCAACCCTCATTTCTTCTGGGATGGATATGGCGCCTACGGTACGAAGAGCCACAACTGGTACTATGGTCATCTCTTCACCTATTCGCTCAACAAGAAAAAGAACAGTCCGTTCGAATTCCCGATGCGTAAGTTCGTCTTCGAGATTGGTCACGATATCACTTCTCCATCCGATGACAACCTGCTGCACAACAAGGATAACTTCTTCATGACCATCCGTGCCGCTACGCAGGACCAGATGTATCTCTACCAGCGACAGAAGTTCAGCTTCGTCTATGAGACTGACTGGGGACTCCGCTTCGATGCGGGAATGAGATGGCAGAGCAACCGCACCGTGGGCAACCTGCATTATTTCAAGGTGAACACGGGCGAGGAAGTAAAGAAGATACGTACCACCGAGGCATCTGTGGGCATCGACTACAACCCGGGTGTTACCTATGTCAACACCAAGCAGCAGCGATTGCCTATCAATCTCGACAGTCCTGAGCTCACCCTCCGCCATTCCATGGGTCTGGACGGATTCATGGGCGGTCAGTATCAGAGCAACCTCACCACCCTGGGCATCTACAAGCGCCAGTGGCTGGGCAGTTTCGGATATGTCGATTTCAACATCGTGGGCAAGATGCAGTGGAACAAGGTTCCATTCACCATGCTCGTCCAGCCACCAGTCAACCTCTCCATCTTCGAGCAGGAGGCAACCATCAGTATGATGAAAGACTGGGAGTTCCTGAGCGACCGCCAGCTCTTCTGGTCGGTAGCCTGGGATATGAACGGCAAGCTTCTCAACCGCATTCCGCTCATCAAGAAGCTGAAGTGGCGCGAGTATGTAGCCGTGAAGGGAGTATGGGGACAGCTCACCGACAAGAACAATCCGGTGAAGAATACATCGGATGACGTGATCTTCAAGTTCCCTAACAACTCCTATACCTTTGGCAACACGCCATATTGGGAGGTGGTAGCCGGTGTGCACAACATCTTCAAGTTCTTCGGAATCGATTATGTGCGCCGTATCAACTACCTGAATCATGCCAATGTAGATAAGTGGGGCATCCGAATGGGATTCCTCATGTCATTCTAGGAAAGATAAAACAGGGAGAACATAGCAAAAGACTATGTTCTCCCTTCATCAAAGTTTGGTCATAAAAGAGTATATAACAACATAAAAGAAGGAGATTTGCTTATGAAGATTCTATTGGCAGATAAGCAGGATATCACGCGTGCCGGACTGATATACGTGATAGAGAAAATGGAAGGATTGGAAACCAAGTATGTGGAAGACAAGACAGAGCTGATGCTTGCCTTGCGGGAAAACGAAGATACGGTGGTGATACTCGATTACACGCTTTTCGATATCAATGATTCCGCCGAACTGCTCATCCTCAACCAGCGCTTTCCCTATACCCGATGGCTGTTGTTCAGCGAAGACCTGAGTGCCGATTTCGTGCGGGTGCTCATCGCCAGCAGCTGTATGTTCAGCGTGCTCCTGAAGGAGAGTCCGCTGACGGAAATCAAGGAGGCGATACGCTTCTGCGTGGACAGCAAGCGGTTTGTCTGCCAGCGAATGATGGAGGTGCTCCTTACTCCGCCGCAGGAAGCAGAAGAAAAAGTGAATCTCACCAAGACCGAAACCGAGATTCTCAAGGATATCGCCCTGGGTATGACTACCAAGGAAATCGCCGAGAAGCGTTTCTCCAGTTTCCATACCGTGAATACCCACCGGAAGAATATCTTCAGAAAGCTCGGTGTGAACAACGTGCACGAAGCAACAAAGTATGCACTTCGCGCCGGACTGGTAGATTCTGCGGAATATTACATCTAGAAGAAATAAACTGTTATAACAATTTTATAAACTCTAAAAACAAACTAAATGAAACCAACAAAGACATTATTTGTTACGGCTGCATTGATTCTGGGCACTATGGGTGTCCAGTCAGCTGATTTTGTCCAGAATGGTAATTATCTTACCGTACAGTTGAAACAGCACCAGAACTATGGTCCGTCGCAAATCCGCCTCCAGGTGGTAGGCGACCGCATCATCCGTGTGCAGGCTACTGCCGAGCAGAGCTTCCGCAGCAAGCAGAGTCTCATCATCGTGCCTCAGAACTCCAAGGCGCAGTATAAGGTAGAGGAGCAGGGCGATGACCTCATCATCACCACCGCTGCCATGCGTGCCGTGCTGAACGAGGCTACCGGACAGATTACCTTCTATGATCTCAAGGATCAGGTACTGTTGAAAGAGGTGGCACAGGGAGGAAAGACCTTCAAGCCTTTCACCGTGCCCGACCGTGAGATCGGTGTGGATATCGCCAAGGTACCTGAGGCTCAGAAGCACGGATGGTCGTGGCGTGCCCTCTTCGATTCGCCAGACAATGAAGCCTTCTATGGTCTCGGTCAGCACCAGAGCGAAGAGCTCAACATGAAGGGCAAGAACGAAGACCTCTTCCAGTATAACACCAAGGTGAGCGTGCCTTTCGTCATCTCCAACAAGAACTACGGCATCCTCTGGGATTCCTATTCTTATTGCCGCTGGGGTAATCCGGACGATTATCTCCAGCTGAACCGTGCCTTCAAGCTCTACGATAAGGACGGAAAGGAAGGACAGCTCACCGGTACCTACGTGGCTAAGAACGGACAGAAGATTGTTCGTGGCGAGGACAGCATCTACTTTGAATATGCCATGCCTGAGACTTCAGAAATCTGCAACAAGACTGATAAGGGCGGCATCCAGAACCTGCCTAAGGGCTTTGCGCTGAATGGATCCAAGGTGGTTTACGAGGGATATGTAGAGGCGCCAACTAACAGCTTCTATCAGTTTATCCTCTACTATGCCGGCTATATGAAGATCTATATCGACGGCAAGCTGGTGGTGCCTGAGCGCTGGCGTACCGCCTGGAATCCGAATTCCTATAAGTTTGAGACTGCAATTAAGAAGGGTGTAAAGACTCCTATCCGCATCGAATGGCAGCCGGATGGCGATGTTTCCTACTGCGGTCTCCGTGTGGCAGCCCCACGTTCTGAGGCTGAGAAGAACCAGCTGAGCATCTGGAGCGAGATGTCGCCGGATATGGATTACTACTTCATCGCCGGAAAGAATATGGACGAGGTAATCTCGGGCTATCGCACCCTTACCGGCAAGGCTCCGGTATATCCTAAGTGGGTGCTCGGCTTCTGGCAGAGCCGCGAGCGCTATCAGAGCAGCAAGGATATCGAGGAGAATATGAAGAAGTTCCGCGACCTGAAGATTCCGGTGGATAACATCGTACAGGACTGGAACTACTGGAAGCTGGATTCATGGGGAAGCCACGAGTTTGAGGCGGCACGCTATCCGAACCCTCAGGCGATGCTCGACAGTGTGCACGCCCTGCATGGAAGATTCATGATTTCGGTTTGGCCGAAGTTCTATGATACCGTGAAGAATTACAAGGAACTGGATGCCAAGGGCTGGATGTATCACCAGGCTATCAAGGATGATATCCACGACTGGCTCGGTTTCCGCGGCTCCTTCTATGATGCCTATGATGCCGGAGCCAGAAAGATGTTCTGGCGACAGATGGATGAGAATCTCTATACCAAGTATAAGTTCGGTATCGATGCCTGGTGGATGGATGCTTCTGAGCCGAACGTTCGTGACTGCACGCCGATGTGGTACCGCAAGGCGCTCTCCGGTCCTACCGCCCTGGGTACGGCTACCGAGTATTTCAATGCCTACAGCATCGTGAATGCCGACGCCATCTACAATGGTCAGCGCAGCGTGAACCCTAACCAGCGCGTCTTCCTCCTCACCCGTTCGGGCTTTGCTGGCGAACAGCGCTACAGCACCGCTACCTGGTCGGGCGACATCGCTACCCGCTGGGAGGATATGCGTGCGCAGATGACTGCCGGATTGAACTATTCCATGGCAGGTCTTCCTTTCTGGGGAATGGACCAGGGTGGCTTCTGTGTGGAAAACCGCTATGTAGCTGCCCAGCAGGAGTTTGACAAGACCGGTAAGGAGAATGCCGATTTGAAGGAGTGGCGTGAGTTGCAGGCTCGCTGGAACCAGTTTGGCTGTTTCGTTCCGCTCTATCGTGCCCATGGTCAGTGGCCATTGCGTGAGGTGTGGAACATCGCACCAGCCGATCATCCGGCTTACAAGACCATCGTTGCCTACGACAAGCTCCGCTATCGCCTGATGCCTTACCTCTACAGTATGGCGGGTATGGTGCATCTCAAGGATTACACCATGATGCGCGGACTGGTGATGGATTTCAATGGCGATGATAAGGTGTTGGATATCAAGGACCAGTGGATGTTCGGTTCTGCCCTGATGGCTTGTCCGGTAGGCGAGTATCAGAAGTATTCACGTGAAGTCTATCTGCCTAAGCAGAAGGGCTGGTATGATTTCTATACCGGAGCATATTATGCAGGCGGTCAGACCATCGTGGCTGATGCGCCATACGATAAGATTCCAGTCTTCATCCCAGAGGGCGCCATCCTTCCGATAGGTCCTGAGATGCAGTGGAGTGATGAGAAGAAGCCGGAGCTGATCGACCTCTATGTCTATGCCGGCAAGGATGGCTCTTATACCTTGTACGAGGATGAGGGTACGAACTATAACTACGAGAAGGGCAAGTATGCTGTAATCGATTTCAAGTATGATGATGCCCGGAAGCAGGTTACCATCGGTGCCCGCAAGGGTAGTTTCGACGGCATGCTCCAGAAGCGCCGCTTCAACATCATCCTGGTAGATCAGAAGAAGCAGCAGGGCGTGAATCTCGCCAAATCGCCTAAGGGCAAGGTGGTGAAGTATGCAGGTCAGGCAATGACTGTAAAATTGAAATAAACCTCCCTGGAGCGTTTTACCGATCCAAAGAGGAAGACATTCTTCGGCAAGTGTATCATCGTCTTGCGAGGTCACGGCACGCTCCGTGCCGAATCCATAGACTTGCAACAAGCTATTATCAAATTATAAAAAACAAAAAAAGCATGCCAAAGTCGAAATGACTTTGGCATGCTCATTTAAGTTACATACAGCTCGTCACGCCCAGAGAGGCGGCAATAGCAGTCAAGATAGATAGTACTATCTGAAATACAGTTTTCCAAGTTTCTTTCTTCATACGCAGTTTTTTTAGTGATTAATGATTAGTGATTAAAAATCTACGTTGTCGCCGCCGCTCTCGGTTCCGCCTCCGCCCTGGCTGGTATCGCCTCCGCCCTGGCTGGTGCCGCCGTTATCCTTGTTGGTCTCGCCGCCAGCGCCCTGGCTAGTACCACCTCCGCCCGGTGTATTCTCCGTTCCGCCGCCGTCATCAGCCCCGGTGGTATATTCATCGTATGCCACGATCTTGGTGAGCTTCTTCAGCTCGGCGTTGCTCCAGGTCTTCGTGTTTCTCACAATCAGATGCACGCCCAGCACGCTAGCCGCCGTCACCTTCTCCTTGCTCACCTCGCCACGCGAAGTCATACCGATGGAGAACAATCCGAGGTCGGAGAAACGAACGCTCTTGCCGTCCAGAATCAGATGCTTCAGGCAATCCAACGTATCCATCAGCACACCGTGGATGGTGCCTCGGCTGTATGGAGAGTTGTGCTCAGAGATATGAGTCACGAAGTCCTCGAAACTCATCTCACGGTCGCTCACGGCAGTAGCATACCAGAGCTTCTTACCAGCGTTCTCACCCGTCTGAGGGGTACGCATAATCTTACGATACTTACTAGTTCCTTGTCCCATAGTCAATCAGTTTTTTAAAGGGTTAATAATTTTTTTTGATAGTGCAAAGAAAGTGCAAACGAGCGCAGAGTCAAGCTTGCTTGAACTATGCCGAGTGCAGCCTTTCTTCTAACGACAGTGCAAAGGTACTGCAAATATCCGATACCGCCAAAAATCACCCCGCAGAGTTCTGTTAAACGCCGTTAACATTTGCGCCGTTTTCCGTTAATAAAAACAAGTCTATCAGTTAGCTATGAGAAAACTATGAGTAGCCGGGAGTTTCCCTATGTTTTCCCAGGAGTTTCCCTGTAGTTCTCGGCAGAGTGATTTTTCGGTAGAAGCGGTTACGGTTACAGAAGTTACAGTTTTTCGAATCCCCTTTACCTTCTCCCGTCTTTAGAAAGAGATTATAAATATATATAAATTATATATTTATAATCTATATATATACTACTTACAATCCGTAAGTCCCCGAATGGCACTTTACCCCCTCCAGGAAAACTGTAACTTCTGTAACCGTAACCACTGTAACCACCACTGTAATCCTCCTGATACTTTCCTGAGAAGAGTAGGGAATCATCACATTTTCTCAACTTTTATCAGAAAACTCTTGCAGGTATGAAAATAAAGTCGTAACTTTGCGGAAAAGTTGATTTAAAGACAGATTAGGAATTATGGTAGAGACAAACGATAGAAGATTGCCAGTAGGCATCCAGTCTTTTGAGAAAATCAGAAAGGATGGATACCTTTATGTTGACAAGACAGATATCATCTGGCAACTTGCCAACAGAAATAAAACGTATAATTACCTGAGCCGCCCACGCCGCTTTGGTAAATCTGTGCTGGTTGATACGCTCGAAGCCTACTTCATGGGTAAGAAGGAACTCTTCGAGGGCTTGAAGATTATGCAGATGGAGACGGAATGGGTGAAGCGCCCTGTCATTAGACTGGATATGAGTCGTGCAGGCGCAGAACCAGCAACACTGCGCTCTTATCTCGACATAACTTTCGGCAGATTAGAGGAAGAATATGGCATTACTCCTAAACCTACAGCCCAGCTTGCCGACCGCTTCAATGCAATAATCGTGGGGGCGTATGAGCAAACCGGACAGCAGGTTGCCATCCTCATCGATGAATACGACTCTCCATTGCAGCATTCCTGGAAGACTCCTCAGCACGAAGCATGTACCGCTATCTATCGAGAGGTTTTTGCCATTCTCAAGGCAGATGACAAATACGAGAAGTTTGTCTTCATCACCGGCATCACCAAGTTCACGCAAATCTCGCTTTTCTCTGTGCTCAATAATCTGAGCAACATCAGCTTTGAGCCGGAATATGCAGCCATCTGTGGTATAACGAAGGAAGAGGTGGTACGTGATTTCAAGCCGGAAATCAACAAGTTGGCATCAAGGAAAGGATGGACGTTCGATGAAGCCGTAGCGCAATTGACAGCTTATTACGATGGCTATCATTTCAGCCATGAAAATATGGTGGATATCTTTAATCCTTTCAGCCTTATCAATGCCCTTGCTGATTCCAAACTGAGGAATTATTGGGCTTCATCTGGGGCAACCTCTTTGCTTCCAAAGTTTGTGGATGATCTGGAGATTCGTTTGAAGGATTTTGACCATAGTGCCCTGTTGGACACAATCATAGAGACTTCTGACGTGACGGGCGGCGGAGCAGAGCTGTTTCTTTATCAGTCGGGCTATCTCACGATTAAGGGTTACGTAAGCGGAACTTATCTTCTTGGCATTCCTAACTTCGAGGTAAGGCAAGCCTTGAATGAAATCGTGTTGCCAACATTGGCCATGCGCAAGAACAATGACCTTCAATCTACCCAGGCATTTCTGAATGTTCACCTCAGCTTAGGCAATCTTCCCGAAGCCATGAAATGCCTGAAGGCGCTCATTGCGGATGTGCCCTACAGCAACAAGAAGCTTGCCTGTATGGATATGGAGGAGCGCTATCGCCTGATTATGAGCACCATCTTCAATGCCATCGGTTGCCGTGTGGAAGTAGAGAAGATGATTGCTACGGGCAGGATTGATATGGTGGTAGAAGTAACCAGCTTCATCTATGTATTGGAGTTGAAGCTGAGCAACAACGGTGGCGTGGATGCTGCCGAAGAGCAGATGAAAGCCAAGCAGTATGCTGAGCCATTCAAGGCGGATAAGAGAAAAGTAATCGCCCTTGCCATAGAGCTGGATGATATGGGAAAGGGACTGGTTGATTGGAAGGAAGTATAATATCCAAAAGGGGCTATACGCCACATATCATCGTGCCCCACACGCCCTGAAAGGGCAGAAGCTCCTAGCCCAGGGCAACGCCCTGGGTATTAACGGAATATAAACCAACGCCCTGTAAGGGCAAAAGCTTTAAAACCTCAAGAAGCTGCGCAACGTTTGGAAGCTTTTTCGGATTATTTACCTTTAAGGCTGAGCAGCGGGAGAAGTTGCACCATATAGAGAAGTGTGACTTTGAATTTCAGTTCTGATGCGAGCCAATATGTGATACCAGCCTCCTCCTAATACTTCCTGATAACTTTTTCTAAAACTTTTCTCCCATTTTCTTTGTACTTTTAAAATAAAAGTATATCTTTGCAGACGAGATAGGTTAAAAAAGGAGGTTGTTATGCCAAAGATATTTGAATACTTCGGATTTATATTCCTGTTCTACTCGAACGAGCATGAGCCTATACACGTTCATGTAATGAAGGACGGACATGAAGCTATATTCGAGATAATATTAGAAAATGGAGAACTTGTTGAAATTCATAAAAGAAATTCTAACAAAATACCGCCATTGAGTGAATAAGGATACTTCTACCAACTAAAATAACAAAGAAAATATGAACTTAAGTATTGTTTCTGCAAAATATGTGGCGCCATTAAAAGTTGAATTACACTTTAATGATGACACTGTGAAGACGATAGATGTTGGTGCTTTTATCAGAAAACATCCACATCCGCAGTATAACTCTTACTTGAATGAGAGTAAATTCAAGAAGTTCAAGATAGAGTTCGGCAATATCGTCTGGGGGAAGAATTGGGATTTGATTTTTCCAATCGATAAGCTATATGCTGGTGTTTGCTGCTAATTCTGAAACTCCATTCACTGTGCTCCACACGCCCTGAACCAACGGTCACCGGCGCGAAGCGGAAAGGTAAAGGGCAAAAGCTTTAAAAATATTCGAGTTTTAATCTATAGGCTTATGGTACATGTAAATGAAACAATAGTAATCAAGAGCTCTTCTCCCAAGATGGCAGAATGGGTGAAGAAACTGAAGGCTCATAAAGCTGAGCAACTGGAGAAGTTGCGCCATATAGAGAAGTGCGACTTTGAATTTCAGTTCTGATGAAGGAGGAGTATTAGATGGCAGTTTATGCTGCTCAATATCAGATAAATAGAAAAGTCCCCCAACTTGGGGAAAATTTATATTGCATCCCATTTTACTAAACTTTCACCTAAAGCTGAGGATAAGGATCAAGCTTGCCAGCGTACTGCTAAAAAACATTTTTCAAAATTTTATCGGAAAACTCTTGCGAGTTTTAAAATATTATTGTACCTTTGGGGGAGTAAATTGATAGAATGTAGAACTTAAAAGCGACGTAACTATATGAATATCAGACAAATTACCCCCCTATCAGTGGGGCGTCAAGGCTCTTGTAGCCTTTATACTAACGTTCGTTCTTGCCAGTTGCAGCAAGGATGAATCAATTGATACTGGTGAACGTGTCATCCGTATTGAAGCTAATAGTACACGTACTTACTATGCCATTAGTAAAACAGAGGGTATTACCTATACATCTACAGGTATAGCGTGCCTTATCAATCAAGATACGAATCATCCCAAATGGATACTTAGCTATGAAGAGATAGCTAAGCGATTAGATATATCCCTATCGCATGCTTCAACAATGCAAATTGCCTTTACCAAAGTCCTGAAAGATGGTCTTTGGCGTTTTGCCGTGCAGTTTGATGGTCAAAAGGAAGGCAGCGAATATTCGATAGACGTAAATCCCGATACAGGCAGCATCGAATGGGTGCAGAGCATTGAAGAAATGCCTGATGGGGAAGTTACGCTCCATTTTAATCATTAATTAATCAGTAAAATTTTATATAAATGGCAGTTAAGAAATCTGAGTTATACAGCTCTTTATGGGAGAGCTGTAACCAGTTGCGTGGCGGCATGGATGCCAGCCAATATAAGGATTATGTACTTGTTGTACTCTTCCTAAAATATATCAGTGACAAGGCAAAGGCTGATAAGGATTATCTTCTCAATATTCCTGAAGGATGTTTTTGGGAGGATATTCTTGCGCTTCGTTATAAGAGTAATATCGGTGAAAGACTGAATGAAATCATCCATCAGATTGCAGAGGAAAATGATCTGAGCGGCGTGATTGATACTGCCGATTTTAATGATGAGACCAAACTGGGTAAAGGTAAGGACAAAGTAAAAACTTTGTCTGAACTTGTTACGGCTTTCACAAAAAATGCGCTTGATTTTTCAAGCAATCGTGCTGGTGATGATGATATTCTTGGCGATGCCTATGAATACCTGATGAAGAACTTTGCGTCAGAAAGTGGTAAGAGTAAGGGACAGTTTTATACTCCAGGAGAGGTGAGTCGTGTGATGGCAAAGGTGATTGGCATTCATCAGGATCTACATGAAAATATCTCGATTTATGACCCAACCTGTGGCTCAGGCTCACTACTTTTGAGAGCTTTGAGCGAATCTTTGCATCCCAACAATACGGCTCTTTTTGGTCAGGAGAAAGACATCAATAATGTGGGTATGGCTAAGATGAATATGATTCTTCACGGCTATGAATGCAGTGATATTCAGCAGGGTGATACCCTTAATAATCCACAGTTCCTCAGTTCACCTACCGCCTTGCAAACCTTCAATTACGTGGTAGCAAATCCTCCTTTTAGCCAGAAATCATGGTTGAAGAGTGCTAAGGAAAACGACATGTTTGAGCGCTGGGGTAATGGTGTAGTGGATATGGAAGAAGGCTCCCGTACTCCTTCTTCTATCGGTGTACCACCTGAGAAAAATGGCGATTACGCCTTCTTGCTTCATATCATCAAGTCGATGGCTGCTGATGGTAAGGGCGCATGCATTTTGCCTCATGGTGTTTTGTTCCGTGGCAATGCAGAGGGGGAAATCCGCAAGAACATTGTCAAGGCTGGTTATATCAAGGGACTCATCGGACTGCCACAAAACCTTTTCTATGGTACCGGAATAGCCGCCTGTATCATCATTCTTGATAAGCAGGATGCGGCTGAGCGTAAGGGAATCTTTATGATTGATGCCAAGGATGGCTTTGTAAAGGATGGAAATATGAACCGCCTGCGTGAAGAGGATATCCAGCGTATTGTTGACACATGGGAAGCATGGGTTGACGTACCTCATTATGCTCGTTTTGTTCCACAGGAAGAGATTGTGAAGAATGATTACAATTTGAATATCCCTCGTTATATTGAGGCTCGTGATACCGAGATAGTACAGAATATCGAAGCCCATCTTAAAGGTGGCTTGCCAAAGCACGATATAGAGCAGCTTTCCGATTATTGGGAGGCATTGCCAACTTTGAAGGATGAACTGGTAAAAGAACAGGGTAATGGTTATTATGCCTGGGCGGTATCCAGAGAGCAGATTGATGGTATCATCAACGACAATGAGGATTATCAGACTCAGCAAGCTACATTGAAGCATCATTGTAGAACTGATTTTATGGAGCAGTGGCAGGAAACCATTTACGACCTGGCAGAAAGCAGCGAAAAGCCGAAGACTCTCATTGAAAGAATGGGACAAAGCATTCGTAATCTGTTTGGCAAGGGAAACCTGTTGGTTGATGAATATGATGCCTACGAGCAGCTGATGAATTATTGGGCAGAAACCATGCAGGATGATGTCTATATGATTATGGCTGATGGCTGGAAGCTTAACCTCCGTCCTAAGCTGAAAGAGGAAAAGAAGGAAAAGAAAATGGTTCCTGTGGTGGTGAAAACCTGGAATGATTTGGAGAGTGACCTCTTGCCTGTAGAGTATATCGTAAATAGATTCTGTAAGAGTGAATTGGAAGCGTGTGATGAGTTGTCTGCCAGCATTGCTTTTATGGAAAATGAGGTGACAAGCCTTGTTGAAGAGAATGATGATGTATTTGATACAAAGAATTTCGAGAAGAAGAAGGTTAACTTGGCTTCTGTTAAGAAGCGTGCCAAAGTTACTAAAGGTGAAGAACAGGCACGTCTTATAGAGTGGATTGAGTGGCAGAATTCCATCAAGGCAGAAAAGGTCAAGTTGAAGGAAGCTAATGACAAGTTGTTGTCTTGTGTAAAAGAGGAATATGAATTGTTGGCGCAGAATGAAATGAGAGTAAAGAATCTCGTAAAGGAGAAGTGGGTAAATGCTATTTCTACTCGCATAGAATCTGAGTTGAGCCGTAGCATTGAGCAGCTGAAAAGTCAGCTTTCTGCCATTTCTGAACGCTATGACCAGACTCTTCCTTCTATTGATAAGGAAGTTGAAGATTATGAAAGCAGGGTGAATGCTCATCTTGCTCAAATGGGTTTTGTTCTTTAATGAATGGAGGATTGAGTATGGTTGAAATGAAAAGTGGTTATAAAATGACGGAAGTCGGGGTGATACCTGAGGACTGGGAGGTGAAGACATTGGGTAAATTGGCTTGTATAAATGGTAGAATAGGTTTTAGAGGTTATACTGTAAAAGACTTAGTAAGAAAGGGAGAAGGCGCTATTGCTATAGGTGGTAAGCATATTTCTAAAAATTTTTTAGATTTATCCGATGCAGAATATATCTCTTGGAAAAAATATTATGAGTCTCCTGAGATAATGGTTAAACAAGGCGATATTGTTCTTGCTCAAAGAGGAACACTAGGTAAGTCTGCGCTAATAAAGTCTGATATAGGTCCAGCCACAATAAACCCTAGTTTGGTTTTGATAAATAAAATTAAATGTAATAATTTATATTTAATCTATAATATGCAAAGCTCATCGGTAACGGATTATATTCTGCAAATAAATTCCCAAACCTCTATTCCGATGATTTCGCAAAAGCAAATTGAAGGGATTAAAATAGCAATTGCAAAATTAGATTGTGAGCAGGCAGCCATTGCCACAGCCCTTTCTGATGTAGATTCTCTTATCTCTGCCTTAACCAAAAAGATAGAGAAGAAGAAGGTTATCAAGCAGGGACTTATGCAGCAGCTCCTTACTGGTAAGAAAAGATTGCCAGGATATGAAAAAAATAGAGAACCTGTTCAGACAGAATGGGGGGCTATTCCAAAGGATTGGAAAACATTATCTATAGGAAAATGTTGTTCGATTAAAGCGCGAATTGGATGGCAAGGGCTTAAAAAATCAGAATATCTAAGTTCTGGTGAATATGTTCTTGTTACTGGTACTGATTTCCTAAATGGTCGTATAGATTGGAAATCTTGTGTATATGTTTCAAAAAAAAGATACGAACAAGATGCTAATATTCAAATAGTAAAGCATGATATACTGATAACAAAGGATGGTACAATAGGGAAAGTGGCTTTCCTTGATGATGTTCCATGTTTAGGTACATTGAATAGTGGAATTTTTGTTGTGCGTTCACATAGTGAGGAATTAGATCAATGCTATTTGTCTAAGATATTCGAGTCTTTTATATTTGATGCGTTCCTGGAATCTCTCGTAGCGGGTTCTACAATAAACCATTTATATCAAAAGGATTTTGTGCATTTTAATTTCCCAGTTCCTCCTACAATGTCAGAGCAAACCGCCATCGCCAACATCCTTTCCGATTGCGATTCTGAAATCGCCGCACTCGAAGAAAAGCGAGATAAATACAAGGAGATTAAGCAAGGCATGATGCAGCAACTCCTGACAGGCAAGATCCGTTTAATTAAGTAAAAATGATAGCTTATGGACTCACATATAGGCGAACCCGAAAGACCGGTTCAAAACAGATTGCTAGCTCTCTTCAAGGAGAAGCTAAAGTACGAATATCTCGGCAACTATGAGTATCGTACTTGTAATCGTAACATAGAAAGAAAACTTCTCTTCGATTACTTGATGAGTACCCAAAAGTGGTCGAAGGATGAGGCGAAGCGTGCCATTGCCAAATTGGAAAAGGAGGCATACTGTACACCTCAGAACATGCAGGAGAAGAACGAGAAGGTATATTCCCTGATCCGTTATGGTGCGAATGTATCTCCCGATGTAGGTACTAAAAAGATTACTGTGAATCTGATAAACTGGGAGCATCCTGATAAAAACCAATTCTATATTGCAGAAGAAGTAACCATCAACAGCAGCACGCCTGATAGTTTTACAAAACGACCAGACTTGGTTATCTATGTGAATGGTATCGCCTTGGCTGTGATCGAACTGAAACGAAGTAAGGTGAGCGTGCATGATGGTATCCGCCAGACGATAGGCAATCAGCAGGAGAATTTTATCCGTCCTTTCTTTTCAACGGTGCAACTGCTTTTTGCCGGCAACGATAGTCAGGGCTTATATTATGGCGTGATAGATACACCCGAAAAGTTCTGGCTCAGATGGAAAGAACCGGATGCAAGCATTCCTAACGAACTGGATAGAAGTGTTACCCAGTGGTTTAATAAGGAACGATTGCTGGAAATGATTCATGATTTTCTGGTCTTTGATGCAGGAGTCAAGAAGGTTTGTCGCCCTAACCAGTATTTTGCCGTAAAGGCAGCTCAACCACGTTGCGAGAAGAAAGAAGGCGGTGTGATATGGGAGGCACAGGGTAGTGGAAAAAGCCTGATTATGGTTTGGCTGGCAGAGTGGATTCATGAGAATATTGATAATTCTCGTGTTGTTATCATCACCGACCGAGAAGAATTGGATGAACAGATTTCTGATGGTTTCAAGGATACCGGAGAAACCATTGCCCGTGCCAAGAGCGGTGCAGGTCTTATCGGTATGCTCAATGAAGAGGCTCCTTGGCTGCTCTGTACCTTGATTCATAAATTTGGAAAGAAGAATGTGGAAGGTAAAGGCGATATGGTCGGAGTGAAATCAGAGATACCTCTGGAAAAGTATCTGGAGGATATTGTTGCCCAACTTCCCCAGGGATTTAAGGCAAAGGGAAACATCTTCGTCTTCATCGATGAGTGTCATAGAACGCAAGGCGGTTATCTGCATGAAGCCATGAAAACCATTATGGGCAAAGATGTGATGATGATAGGTTTTACGGGTACTCCTCTTCTCCATACGCAGAAGAAAGATACCTGGCAGACCTTCGGTCCGCTGATTCATGCCTATAGGTTTAATGAAGCCGTAGAAGATGGTGTGATTCTCGACCTGCGCTATGAGTCAAGAAAAGTTGACCAGTTCTTGGGCAACAAGGATAAGATAGATGCCTGGTTTGAGAAGAAGACAAAGGGACTGAATAAGGTGGCTGCAGCCCGGCTGAAAGGTAGATGGGCAACCATGCAGAACATCTTCAGCAGCCGTCAGCGTATAGATGCAGTGGTGGGTGATATTTGCTTGGATATGGACACCACGCCGATGCTGGTGAACCGGCGTGGTAATGCCATTCTTGTGGCAGACAGCATTTATCAGGCTTGCAGATATTGGGATGCCTTTCAGAAGACAGCCTTAAAGGGACATTGTGCCGTGATTACCAGCTTTGAGGCAAAAGCAGATGATATCAATATGGCATCATCCGGCGAGAACGAATCTGAGGATGAATACAAATATCGCATCTACAAGGAAATGACAGATGGACATAAAAGCGTTTCTGCCTTTGAGGCCTATGCCAAGAAGGAATTTATTGACCATCCTAAGAATATGCGCCTCCTGATTGTGGTAGATAAACTGCTTACTGGTTTCGATGCTCCATCTGCCTGTGTGCTTTATATTGATAAGCACATGGAAAACCATAATCTCTTCCAAGCTATCTGCCGTGTGAATCGCGTGGATGGTGATGATAAGGAATATGGCTACATTGTAGATTATCAGAATCTGTTTGAATGCATATCAGGAGCCATTGGCGACTATACTTCTGATGGGGCTGCTTTGAGCGGCTATGACAAAGAAGATATCGAAGGCTATATCAAGGAGAAAAACAAGGCGTGCCGAAAGGATTTGGAAGAAGCCAAGGAACAGGTGGACGCCTTGCTTGAACTTGTTCATCCTCAAACAAGAGAAGGATTCTTCAGATATTTTGTCTATGATGATAATGCCCCGGAAGAGGAGATGGACAAGCAGTTGGATGATAATGCGGAAAAGCGCTCTAAGCTTTATAAGTATGTGCGTCGCTATCTGAATTGTTATGCCAACTTAGCCAATTCGTTGGAGGATATGGGGTATAGCGAAGCGGAACGCAAGGAGTATGCTGAATGTGCCAAGAAGTATGATGCCTTGAAGCGTGAGATAGAACTGCGCAGTAACGACCATATTGATATGAGACGTTATGAACCGGATATGCGTCAGGTTCTTGATCTTTATGTGAAGGCTGAGGACAGTGAGGTGATTGCCAAACTGGACGATACCTCTTTTCTGGATATTGTGGCTGCTCAAAATGAAGAACAGCTCAATGATTTGCCTGACGAACTGAAAGATGAATATGGCAGGGCATCAGCAGAGACCGTAGAAGCGAATCTGCGTGAAGTAATCCGCAAGGACAGTCCTTTCAATCCTGCTTATTACGGAAAGCTTTCCATCATCTTGCAGGAGTTGATAGATAAGCGCAAAAAGGAAATGCTGGATTACGAAGAGTATATGAAAGAACTGATAGAACTTGTAAAGAAAGCGAGAGGAAAATCAGCTAATTCATATCCCGAATCCATCAAAACCCCTGGCATGCGAGCTCTCTATGATAACTTGGGACAGAATGAATACCTGGCTATTCGGGCTCATGAGGTAATCAAGGAGAATGCCCTTGTTGGTTTCAGAGATAATAGATTGAAACAAAGAAAATTGATCAAAGCACTCGCAAAATTGCTGGGAGACGAAATGGCACAGAAGATATATGATATAATCAAACTTCATGATGAGTATGGAAAAGGTTACTGTTAGTAATATCGATATAGAGGTGGAACGCAAGAATATCAAGCATATCCATCTTGCCGTGTATCCACCTGATGCAAGGGTTCATATTTCGGCTCCGGAGTTTATGACGCTAGAAAGTCTCCAGCTTTATGCCATCGACCATCTGGTATGGATTCGACAAGCCATTGCTCGAATCAATAGCACTGAGAGACAGAGTGACCGTATCTATGTATCGGGCGAAGACCATTATTACATGGGTCGTCGATATCTGCTTAAAGTTCACGAGAAGGGTTTTGGACCAACTGTTAAAATCAGTGGCAGATATATCAACCTATTCGTGAAGTATGGTGCAGACAAGGTGTATCTGGCTAATGCCATGAAGGAGTGGTATCGAGCTAAGTTGATGCATTTGCTGGATACGCTGGTTCCTAAATGGGAAGAGAAGATGGGCTTGAAATGTGGTGGCTTTACTATTCGGGAAATGAAGACAAGGTGGGGTAGTTGTAACCAGCGCACCCATAAGCTTCTCTTTAACCTGGAATTGGCGAAGAAACCTAAGTCCTGCATCGAGTATGTGGTGGTGCATGAGTTAGCCCACATCGTGTCTAAAAATCACGATGCTCAGTTTAGAGCTGTCCTTGACAAGCACATGCCTATGTGGGAGAAGTACAGGGATGAACTGAATGAATTTATTCTATGAAGAGATTCTAAAATAGAAATGCTTATGCATGAAATGAACAAAGACCTGCCTTACGAGCAGCAGGTAAAAGTCTTGCTCCGCTATTACGACCAGCTGGTGGAGGAGAACAAGGCCTTGAAGGCTCGAATAGAGGAAATGACCCGGTATGGAGATCCTGCCGAGCTGAAGAAAAAGCTGGATTCTCTGCCTTCCAATGTCAAACAGCTCAGGGAACTCTATCGTGAAAGAGATTCCAGAATCAACTGGGGCAAGAAGAAACTGGTGAACTATCTGAGAAGAGCTGGAGTAAAAATCCCACCTCTCATGTCGTTCACAAGAGCCGTGGAAATGGTAATAGAATTACCTACCCATCCATAAAAGTCGAGGAGAGGAAGTGTAGTGCTAAAAATGCGCACTTTCTCTCTTTTTTTTGTTATTCTGTAGTTAATTTTTGTTCAAGTATTAACGTTTCTGAAAAATATACCCTCCTATTTTTGCTATGTGGGTAATGCATTTGGCTGTTCCAACTATTAGTAGTAAATTCGCATAAATTTACAATTAATATGCTGGATATAGCAGAACATAGAAGGGTGTTGATTCTGGAGAATTTAGCTCAGCTAGACAAAAGAATTGATAAGATACAGGAAGAATGCATCATCTTGTATCTCAATTCATTTATTGGTGGCAAAGCTGAACAGATATCTGCATATCAGTTTTCTAATATCACGCATATAAAGTGTGATACAGTGCTCAGAGTGCTGAAGAGATGTGTAAGTCTTCAGCCTTTGCAGCAGAGAAGATGGTGCTGCTGTATCCTATATAATTGGGATAGAATCGTTGAAGAAGTGACTAAACGACATACGGCGGAAAGTAAGAAGTTTGACAAGAGTCAGTTTGAGAAGAATTTCAATGAAGCCTTTTCGCAGTGGATTACTTTTGCGAAAGACTTGAAGCAACTTAACAAATTGGAAGCACATATAGCAAAATACCAAAAGCTTTTTGTGCCTAAAAATAAATAATGAATAACAATAACATTTATCTAAAAAAATCAACATGAAACGAACTAATACACTTACCTAGGGAAGACTTGTCTGCCGGCATCGAGGATGCCACCCTAAGAAGCTCTCCTTGGCTATTCTAGTCTAGCCCTCCGCGTACCAATTAGAGGACCATATCAAGTTTTAGTAATAATTTAAACTACTTAAGATATGGATAGAATATCATTTTTTAGAATTATCCGTTTTTTGTGTAAAAACGGTGGTGTTTGCTTGTACAAGAATGTTGTGTATGTACAGTCTAATAGCAAATATATAGAGAATAATTACGAGAATTCTGATGAAGACACAAAACCACATACTGATGAGTAGAAATTTCCATTTTGCAGGTTCCGTAACCTATATAGAGAACTATTATGAGAGTCATGAACATCAACATAAGGATTCCGATGATTCTTCTGAAATGAAGAATGATACCGATGAAGTTGTTTTTGAACAGAGTGTTAAGGTGAAGTGTGCTTCATCTTCTGCGGGAAGAAGTGCCGAGAATCTCTTTTCTACTCCTGAGGGTGAAAAGGATGTGGGGCTTACCGGGAAGATGGCAGATGCTTTTGTGAAATATCTCAAGCTGCATCATATTTCAGACAGTCAGCTTTCCACTTCCGATGGTTTGTTGAACAAGAGTGTGGTGGCGTTTTTCCTGCGTTGGTCTAATCAGGGCTATGTGAGCGCTGGTGTTCCTAATGGCTCATCCATCACTCGTTTTCTGCACGATGATTGTCATCTGGAACTGGGTGTTACCCAAAAGTCGTATGGCAATTATATCAGAAAGAAGATCAATGACGGGAATATAGATTATGAGGTAGAGGGTTTTGTGGAGGATTTCGCAAAGTCTCACAATATATAGAATCTTGCGCCGAATGATAGACTTCATTTGACGTAAAGAAAATAATTATATCTCTGTAAGATATTGATATAGAGGGGAAAGACGATGGTTTTGCCCCTTTCTTGTTTCCGCCGAATTCAATTTGGCGCATTCGGCGGAAAAGGCGTAACGGAGTATTCTTTCTACTTTTGCCCCAGATTTCAGAACGATACCGGTTCTGAGGTCTGGGGCTTTTGCGTTTTCTATCGCCAGGATGCTGGGATAGGTTTCCTGCCATGTTGTAAGTGGCGCAGCGTATCAGCCCATCGGTCTTTGACAAGGTTGATACATTTTTTTATTGTGGAAACTTTTAGTGTTTTTTTTACGAAGGTATCCATCGGGTACCTTTTATATATTTACTTAATTTTTTTTGCTTATGATGAATTCAAAAATTCAGAAGGCAGAGGATGGCAAGAATGCCGGCTCTGCTAAGAAGAGTGTGCAGACTGGTAAGAAGGTGGTCGACAAGAAGGAAGCCAATAAGAAACAGGCTGCACAGGTTGCTGTTTTTGAGAATCCGGAGTTCGGAACGGTTCGCACCGCTACTGATGAGAAGGGCGATCCTTGGTTCTGTGCAAAGGATTTGTGTGATGCGCTGGGATATAAGAAATCGTCAGACTCTGTAAAACAGCATGTTAGGTGTGATGACACCATAAAACGTGGTGTATGGGTAGAGGTGGGCATGAAGAAGGATGGAACTCCTGCCAAACGTTTAACGCAGATGATCTTCGTTAACGAGAGCGGCTTCTATGCCCTGGTGCTCGGTTCCAAGTTGCCATCGGCGGTGAAATTCAAGGATTGGGTTACCTCGGTGGTGCTGCCGCAGATTCGCAAGACGGGCGGTTATATCCCGGTGAAGGAGGGGGAGAGCGAGGAGGAGACGATTCGCAATGCCGAGGAGATTCTCCGGGCTACCCTGAAGAAGAAGGAGGAACTGCTGGAGCAGCAGAGAAAGCTGATCGAGGAGCAGGATGTGGAAATCCGCAGACTGAATGGCGTGGTGGATGAGCAGGTGGTGAATATCGCCCGAAAGGGTGAGAACATCATTCATCTGGAGCACCAGGTGGATGGGCTGATGCCGAAGGCAATCTACTCGGATAATGTACTGGATTCCGTTTCCTGCTTCACTACGACCCAGGTGGCGAAGGAGCTGGGAGTTACGGCGCAGGAGCTGAACCGCTCGTTGTGCGCCCTGCATATCCAGTATTACCAGAGCGGGCAGTATATGCTCTATGCGGAGTATGCGCACATGGGACTGGCGAAGAGCCGCACCCGATACAATGCCTTTCTTGATCCGAACTGCGATGGCAGAAAGGAGAAAATGGGCAAGGCGGTGACGCATACCTATCTCGTATGGACCGAAAAGGGCAGGAAGTTCATCCATGATCTGGCCCACAGATTCTGGGAACTTGCTGAACTGTATGAGGTGAAGAATTTGGGATAATCATTAAAAATGGAAATATGGCGATAAAGCAACAGGTAATGGCTTTAAATCCGGTACGCAAGGGCAATATGGGAAGATTGAATTCTTCCCAGCCCTTGTATGTCTATGAC